>Ga0131853_10001810_pt1 | contig 38191 bp, 37 predicted proteins | sample TergutLab28metaG_FD_92764 | JGI IMG/M metagenome (GOLD analysis project Ga0131853, IMG submission 92764) | Labiotermes labralis P1 segment gut microbial communities from Petit-Saut dam, French Guiana - Lab288 P1 (version 2) (version 2) | ecosystem: Host-associated > Arthropoda: Insects >... | reverse complement strand
ACAGTTTTGACAAAATCACGCACAACTTTAAAACCAACATCTGCCTCAAGCAACGCAAGACGCACTTCACGCATTGCTTCTTTTACATCTTTTTCATTAAGTTTTCCTTTGCCCCTAAGTTTTTTAAAGGCATTTTGCAGTTTTTCACCTAGATTTTCAAATGCCATTTTTTTGCCTCACAAACTATAAAAGAGTACTTACCAGTTCTCTTACTTTTTTATTGTTTTCCATTGTATCTGTCCAGCCCCAATTATCCATCGTTGCTAAAATTTTATTTATTTCATCAACTGTACTTTTATGATTATAAAATTTTTCTACTAATTTAAGTTTTGCTTCATACATATTTAAACGCCCTTCAGTTCTTTTAAGAATATCTGCTACTGCTTGAGGGCTTGTACCCATTTCTTCTGCAATTTCTGCAAAAGAATTATCCTCAAAATAATGCATTGAAAAAACTTCATGTTGTTTTTGCGTCAAAAGTGTACTATAAAAGTCAAACAAAAGGCTTTTGTGCTGGCGTGCAACTGGCAGGTCATTTTTGTTTTCTACCACTACACTCACGCCTCTCAAGTAAAAATACTTTATAAAGTATAAATACTTGATAGCACTTTGTCAATAAAAATATTTTAAAAATACAAAACTAATTAACATAATATGTAGATACATTGTTCCTTGTAAACTGTTATACGAGTATTTCGACATATTCACACTATCTTAACGCAATCTTTATATGACAAATTCTTATGATGACGTATTATCAAACAAGTGAGTTTGTGAATGGTGGTGTTTTCTAAATGGCAAATCCATCAAAGGGAAGCTTTTCTTCAAAAGAAAAACGCCAAATGGCTCGTGCTCTTGGGCTTATGTCACAAATTGCTTTTACAACAATCACTTGCGTTGGTTTAGGTTTCTTCCTTGGTCATGTTATAGACAATTGGCTTAATACTTCTCCAATTTTTTTGATTGTTTTTTCATTACTTGGCATTGTTTCAGCTATTAAAGCAATGGTTGATTTGTCAAAAAAGTTTACAAAGTAAAAATTTTAGAGGCGGGTTAGTTATGGAATACTCCATTGATGCAGTAGCTAATAAAATGATTACTGTTATTGTGTGTTTATGTTTACTCATTGCCGGTGGAAGTTACTTATTTTTTAGGTCGGTTGAAGAAACAATACCTTTTGCAATTGGTATAGCAATGGCTTGTGTACTAAACTGCGCTAAAGTTTATCTAATGAAAAAGGCAGTTATAAACGCAACAACAAAAGAAGCAAACGCTGCTCAACTACATTTACAGTCTACTTATTTTTTAAGGTTAATTTTAACTGTTATTATTCTCTTTGCGGCTGGATATTTCCACGCAAATGGGGGATATATAAACTTGTTTGGTGTTGTAATTGGACTGTTAACATTTCATGTTGCCTCATACTCTATGCGCTACTTCTTGCGTGAACAGATTATTGATGATGTTATCACATCAAAAGACGGAGGCATCAGCTCAGCAGAAGATGCAATAAATGAAATAAAAAACTTATCAAGTAATACGGACGAAAATAATAACAAATAAGGTGGGGCTGTTATGGATTTTAACATTAACAATTTTGGCACTTTAGAAGTTACCGAAGGTTTATCTTTTAATTTGACTGAAACGCTTTTGGTTACTTGGATTGTCATGGCAATTTTACTCGCCCTTGCCATTATAGTAAGAGTAAAATCTAAAAAATGGAATTCTAAAAATAAACCAAAGGGTTTACAAAACTTTATTGAGATGTGCGTTGATGCCTTTGAAAGATTTTTTAAAGGCAGCTCAAGCGAAAAGGTTACTTACTTGGCTCCATGGTTTTTTGCTCTGTTTGCATTTCTTCTTATGGCAAATATTATTGGTTTAGTTGGCTTACGCCCTCCAACAGCTGACTGGGGGCTCACATTCCCTCTTGCTATGGCTTCGTTTGTGATGTTCCAATATGCTGGCTTTAGATATCGCCCAAAAGCATATATGAAAGGGTTTTTAAAACCATTTGCTGTTTTTCTTCCTCTCAATATTCTAGGTGAATTTGCGAGACCAATTGCTTTAAGTTTCCGTTTATTTGGAAACATTTTGGGTGGCGTAATTTTAATGTCACTGCTTTATGAACTTGCACCAACAGTTTTAACATTTGTTTTACCAGTTGCACTTCATGCTTACTTTGATCTTGCTGCTGGTGCTTTACAAGCCTTTATTTTTACTGTGCTAAGTATAACTTTTGTTGGCTTAGCAGCAGAGGACTAAAAGCCTAAAAGCATACCAGTTTAAGTATAGATAAATTTTTTTTAGGAGGAATCACAATGTATGATCCAATGGCTTTTGCCGTAGCTATTGCCCATATTGCGGCAGCGATTGCACTTCTCAACGGTATTTTAACAACACTAGGACAAGGTAGAGTAGCAGCTGCTGCTATTGAGGGTATTGCACGTCAGCCGGAAGCAAAAGGCTCTATTACAACCACAATGTTTATCGGTTGCGGTATTGCAGAAACATCTGGTGTTTACGGTTTGCTTATTGCTTTCATTATGCTATTTGCTAACCCACTTCTTGGCATGATTGGCTAAAACGAGGGGATGATTCAATTGAATCTTGGGTGGTTATTTTTACTAAATGCAGACAGCCGACCAATGTTTGGTTTAGAGCTGCAAACATTCATTGACATGATTCCACTCCTTGTGAACTTTACTATCTTTGCACTTGTTATGAGCTGGTTACTCTACAAGCCTGTAAAAAAAATACTTCAAGAGCGTGCAAACCGTGTTGAAGGCGACTTAAATGATGCTGCACTAAGTAAAGCATCTGCAAGTGAGCTTAAAGCAATGTACGAGCAAAAAGTACGTGATATTGAAGTTGAGCGTGACTCTATCCTAAGTGAAGCACGCAAACAAGCAGGTGAAAGACGTACGCAAATTCTTGAAGATGCAAAACAAGAGGCACAAGGCGTAAAAGAAAAGGCTGCAAAAGATATTGCTTCAGAACGTGAGCAAATCAAATCTGCAGTTGTAGAGGCAATTGTTGATATTTCAGCAGATATGGCTGAGCGTCTTATCTCTACAAGTCTTGACAAAAATGCACATGAAAAATTATTTGCAGAAGCTATGGCTGAGCTTGAAGCTACAACTGCTTTTAAAACAGAAGCTATAGCATAAAAGATTTATAATTGTAACAGGGAGGTTTTTTTGTGGCAGACCTGGGCATCCGTTATGCTACTGCTTTATTTCAAATTTCTGAAGAAAGCGGACTGCTTAATGAATATCTTGAACAAGCATTATTTTTGCAAAACACTTTGAAAGATGATGATGCCTTAGGCATCCTCACCCATCCAATGATTTCTGCGGATGAAAAATATGCCTTTATTCAAAGTGCATTTGGGGAGTCTATTCACGAAGACCTTTTAGGTTTCATGAAACTAACCGTAGCTAAAAATCGTGAAGCATTTTTAGTACCAGCACTGGAAAAACTAATAAACATGATAAAGGTGAGGCATAACCAAACCTCGGCTAAAGTAGTATCTGCTGTTCCATTAACAGATGCTCAGGCAGCACAACTAACTGCTACACTAACAAGAAAACTTGGCAAAGTTGTAGATATTACAGTAGTTGTTGACCCAAGTACAATTGCCGGTTTAAGTATCCATGTTGACGGTTATTTTCTTGACCGTACAGTAAAAACAATGTTAAAAGACTTAAAAGAAACAGTTAGAAAGGGAGCAAGCGAATGATTCTAAGACCAGATGAAGTAAGCTCCATTATAAAGCAACAAATTAAATCATATTCTTCTAAGATGGATGTAGCCGAAGCTGGCAGTGTTATTCATGTTGGTGATGGTATTGCCCGTGTTTATGGGTTAAATAATGCCATGAGCGGTGAACTTTTAGAGTTTCCTGGGGAGTTATTCGGTATTGCTCTCAACTTAGATGAAGATAGCATTGGTGCTGTATTACTTGGCCCAGACAACCACATTAGTGAAGGCGACCCTGTGAAACGCACAGGTCGTATTGCAGAAGTTCCTGTTGGTAATGCACTTCTTGGTAGAGTTGTTGACCCAACCGGTACACCTGTTGATAATAAAGGTCCAATCAATTCTAAAAAAACCAGAGTAGTAGAAAGAATTGCACCTGGTGTAATAGAGCGTTATGAAGTAAACGTACCGCTTCAAACTGGTATTAAAGCTATTGATGCTATGATTCCTATAGGTCGTGGACAGCGTGAGCTTATTATTGGTGACCGTCAAACAGGTAAAACTGCTATAGCAATTGATACAATAATTAATCAAGCATTAATTAATAAAAAAATAGGTGAACCAAAAGCTGGCGAAAAAGATACAAGAGTTTATTGTGTTTATGTGGCTATTGGTCAAAAAGCTTCAACAGTTGCACGTGTAACACGCACACTAGAAGAGGCTGGAGCAATGGAGTATACATGCATTGTTTCTGCAAGTGCTTCTGATACTGCACCAATGCAGTATATTGCGCCATATGCAGGTTGCGCTATTGGTGAAGAATGGATGGAAGAAGGCAAAGATGTTTTAGTTGTTTATGATGATTTATCAAAACATGCTGTAGCATACCGTGCACTTTCACTTCTCCTTCGTCGTCCACCGGGGCGTGAAGCTTATCCTGGTGACGTTTTCTATCTTCACTCACGTCTTCTTGAAAGAGCAGCATGTCTTTCTAAAGAACGTGGAGGCGGAACTTTAACTGCGCTTCCAATTATTGAAACACAAGCTGGTGATATTTCTGCTTATATTCCAACAAACGTTATCTCAATTACAGACGGGCAAATTTTCCTTGAGTCTGAATCTTTTAACAAAGGTATCCGTCCTGCTATAAATCCAGGACTTTCGGTATCTCGTGTTGGTGGTGCAGCCCAGATTAAAGCAATGAAAATTTTGGCTGGTCCACTTCGTCTTGAGCTTGCTCAGTTCCGTGAACTTGAAGCATTTGCGCAGTTTGGCTCTGACCTAACTAAAGATACAATTGAGCGTCTTGACCAAGGTAAACGTATTGTTGAAATTCTTAAACAACCACAAAATTCTCCACTTCCTGTTGAACAGCAAGTTATCTTGTTCTACGCAGTAACCAAGAAACATTTTTCAAAAGTTTCCGTGGAGAAAATGCAGGAAACAGAATCAGAGTATTTAAAATACTTTGTGGACAATCACGATGATATTTTGTCAAAAATTCGTGCTGAAAAAGCTATAAGCCCGGAACTCGCAAATGAAATAGAAGCTGTAATTAAAGCTTTCAAAAAAACTTTAAGCAAGTAAGGAGGTAGCATATGCCATCAATGAAGGCGATTAAACGCAGACGTTTGACTGTAAAAAATATATCGCAAATCACCAAGGCTATGAATCTTGTTGCTACCTCTAAGCTTCAAAGAGCTCGTACAGCTTTTGCAGCTGTTAGTAAGCCTGTTCAGGCAACGTTTGATATAGTTTACAACACAGTAAATGATTTAGACCCTCAAGCAATGGAAAATTTTAAGCGTCCTTTGATTCAAACAGAAAGGGAAGCTAAAAATGAGGGTAAAAAAACTGTTGCTTATGTACTTATTACAAGCAGCCGAGGTTTATGCGGTGGGTACAACTCCGCAGTGTGTAAGGAACTTAACAGACATGCCAAAGAAAATAATATCAACGCTATAATTGTACCCCTTGGTACAAAAGGGCGGGATTATTTTAAACGTCGCAATGCAAATCTTATTGAAACAGAAATGCCTTCGGACAGTCCAACATTTGCTGACGCAAAAGTTATTGCTGACGAGTTAGTACGTTTGTATGAGAAAAGAGCAGACGACGGCACTTGGCTTATAGATGAAGTAAATATTGTTTATACACAGTTCCACACTGTGCTAAACCTTGAGCCAATTGTAAGAAAAGTTTTGCCGATAAACCCTGATTATTTGCGTCAGGTTGTTGGCAAGGATTTAATGAGTGGTGAAAAGTGGATTAATTTAGGCTTTTTTGAACAACCTGAACAAGCCCCCTACTCTACCATGAAACAAGAAATTGAATATGAACCGGGTATAGAAGAAGTTTTAAGAAATGTTGTGCCTTGGTATTTAGGTATGTTTATTCATGCAGCACTTGCTTCATCAACTTTGTGTGAGCAAGCTGCAAGAATGACTAGTATGGACTCTGCAACAAAAAATGCAGGAGATATTATAGAAAAACTAACCCTAATGTTTAACAGGCAACGACAAAGCATAATAACACAAGAAATAACAGAAATTGTAAGCGGCGCAAACGCACTCAAGTAAATAAAGGAGATGTTTCACTTGGCAAATAATACAGGCAAGATTCTGCAAATTACTGGTGCGGTGCTTGACATTCGTTTTGATAGCGGGCTTCCTGCCCTTTACAACGCAATAGAAATCGAGCGCAACGACGGTGAAGAATCAGTTATTTTAGAAGTAGCACAGCACCTTGGTGACAACGTTGTTCGTTGTATTTCAATGGGTTCGACAGATGGTCTTGTACGTGGTATGGCAGCTATTGACACAGGTGCTCCATTTTCTGTACCGGTAGGTCCTGAAACACTGGGGCGTATGATGAGCGTACTTGGGCGACCAATTGACAATGGCGGTGAAGTTCCGGCAAAAGAAAAATGGTCTATCCATCGCAAAGCCCCTGGTTTTGCAGACCAAACAGCTACTGCAGAAATTCTTGAAACAGGTATTAAAGCAGTTGATTTGCTTTGCCCATATGCAAAAGGTGGTAAAATTGGACTCTTTGGTGGTGCTGGTGTAGGTAAAACAGTTATCATCATGGAACTTATAAATAACATTGCAACAGCTCACGAAGGTTTATCTGTTTTTACAGGTGTTGGAGAACGTACTCGTGAAGGAATTGACTTATTTAATGACATGAAAAACTCAACTCTAAAAGATGGTTCTTCTGTTTTAAGTAAAGCAGCTCTAGTTTTTGGGCAAATGAACGAACCACCGGGAGCAAGAATGCGTGTTGGTTTTACAGGTTTAACAATTGCAGAATATTTCCGTGATGTTTCTCATCAAGACGTACTTCTGTTCATTGATAATATTTTCCGTTTTGTTCAGGCAGGTTCAGAGGTTTCAGCGTTGCTTGGTCGTGTTCCTTCTGCTGTAGGTTATCAGCCTACACTCGCAACCGAAGTTGGTTCACTTCAAGAAAGAATCACTTCAACAAAGGATGGTTCGATAACATCAATTCAAGCAATTTATGTACCAGCAGATGACTATACAGACCCATCTGTTGCTACGACATTTGCCCATCTTGATGCGACCACAGAGCTTTCTCGTGCAATTGTAGAAATGGGTATTTACCCAGCAATTGACCCACTTACCTCATCTTCAAGGATGCTTGAAAAGAGTATAGTTGGTGAAGAGCATTATACAGTTGCCCGTGATGTACAGCGTATTCTTCAACGTTATCGTGACTTACAAGATATTATTGCAATCCTTGGTATGGATGAACTATCTGAAGATGATAAATTGACAGTAGAACGTGCACGCCGTATCCAACGTTTCCTTTCTCAACCATTTACAGTAGCTGAAAAGTTTACATCAATGGATGGAAAATATGTAAAACGTGAAGATACAATCGAAGGATTTAGGCAAATCATCGCTGGTGAGCATGATGAAATTCCTGAAGGTATGTTTTTGAACAAAGGAAAAATCGAAGAAGTAGTAGAAGAATATAGAAAGTCACTTCAATAGGTGACGGTAATGGCTGATAAAAAAATAGAAGTTCGTGTTATTGCACCAAAGCCAGCTACCGACAAAAGTACCTACAAATATAAGAGCCAAGTTGACATGGTAATCATGCGTTGTACAAATGGTGACCTTGGTGTTTTACCCGGTAGGCTACCATGTACAATGGTTTTAGATTCTGGAATCATGCGTATATATGATGAAGACAAGGAATCTTATATGGCAGTTAAAGGCGGAGTGGCTAACGTTTCAAACGATGTAGTAACTATTTTGTCTGAGTCTGCTCTTTGGGCTGAGGATATTAATAAAGAAACAGCAAATGAAAGCATTGTAAAATTTGAAGAAAGTTTATCTAAAGCAAGTGACGAATTAGATAGGGCGAATTTTATGAATGAGTTGAAGTTTGCAAAGGTTCAATTAGAAGTTTTAAATAGTGGTAAGTAAAAAAAACCTGTAGACATTTAATGTTTACAGGTTTTCTTTATTTTTACAAATTCAGTTTTAACTTTTTGATACGCAATACATTCAGCAAAACAGAAATAGAACTAAACGCCATCGCAAGAGCAGCAATTATTGGGTTTAGTAATGGGCCTCCAAAGATATATAAAATCCCTGCCGCAATAGGAATACCGGCTACGTTATAAGAAAAAGCCCAAAATAGATTTTGTTTAATATTACGCATAGTTCGCTTACTTAAATATATAGCTTGAGCTACACCTTGCAAATCTCCACGCATTAGCACTATTTCAGCAGATTCTATCGCAACATCAGTACCCCCACCTATAGCAATGCCTATATCTGCCTGAACAAGAGCAGGTGCATCGTTGATACCATCGCCTACCATCGCAACTTTATTACCTCTTGACTGTAACTCTTTAACGCTTTGAGCTTTGTCTTGTGGTAAAACCTCTGCAAGCACATTATCAATACCAGCTTGTGTTGCTACAGCTTGGGCAGTACGTTTATTGTCGCCCGTAATCATCACAACATCAATACCCATATCTTTTAACCTTTGAATAGCTGCCCTACTTGTAGTTTTAATTATGTCAGCAACGGCTATGATGGCTTCAAGGTTGCCATCAAGAGCTATATACATAGGTGTTTTTCCTTCGTTTGCCAAACTATCCGCATCAAGAGCATATGTTGTTATATCAATTTTGTTTTCGTCCATCAATTTTTTATTTCCTATTAAAATGGTTTTACCGTTGATGACGGCTGAAATCCCCTGCCCTGTTATTGATGTAAACATATCCGGCTCTAACAACTCACCAAACTTACTCAATCCATTCATTACAATAGCTTCGCCTAAAGGATGCTCCGACTTTCGTTCGGCACTTGCTGCAAGTAAAAGAATATCGTCTTTATTGTAACTACCTTTTGTTATTATATCAGTAACATGTGGTTTTCCTTCTGTAACGGTTCCTGTTTTATCAAGAATAACAGTTTTAATTTTGTGGGCAATTTCTAGTGATTCACCACCTTTTATCAAAATACCGTTTTCTGCACCCTTGCCAGTCCCAACCATTACTGCTGTTGGTGTTGCAATCCCTAATGCACAAGGGCAAGCAATCAACAAAATAGAAACCACTACTACCATAACAAAGGCAAAATCATATCCGGCAATAAGCCATGCACTGCCTGCTGCAATTGCTATAGCAAGTACAACATAGGCAAAGTATCCTGATATTTTGTCGGCAATGCGTGCAATTGGAGCTTTTGAATTTTGTGCATCTTCTACCAACTTAACTATTTGAGCCAAAACAGTATCTTTGCCGATTTTGGTAGCTTCATATCTTATAGAGCCGTTTTTATTTATACTTGCACCTATAACCATATCGCCTTCGTTTTTGCTGACAGGCATACTCTCCCCTGTCAGCATGGATTCATCTACATTGGTTGAACCTTCTGTTACAATCCCATCAACAGGCATTTTTTCTCCCGGTCTTACTTGAATAATATCCCCTACTACTACATCTTCTATGGATATTACGACTTCTTTGCTATCTCGTACGATAGTTGCCGTTCTGGGCGAAAGACCCATGAGTTTTCTTATAGCTTCTGAAGTACCGCCCTTTGTTTTTGCTTCAAGGTATCTGCCCAAAACGATTAGAGTTAAAATTATAGCAACAGTTTCAAAGTAAAACTGATTTCTTTCCATAAAAATCATTTCTTCCATAGTTGCCGCAAGTGATGTTCCAATTAAGAAAAAATTTTCAATGGTGATATATAAACTAAACAAAAACGCTACCATTGTACCCTTTGCTATTAATGAATCCATATTAGCCGAACCGGTGAAAAATTTTGAAAACCCTCTGCGGAATATTCCTCTGTTAAGCCACATAACAGGAAGTGTAAATATTAATTGGATTAAACCATTCCAACTTGGATAATTAAGCGGGTCAAAATTGTATGGAATCACATCCCAGCCCAAGGTATAAAAAATCATTGGTATCATCGAAAATATAAACAAAGGAGTAGTAATAATTAATGACCACTTAAATGTAAGCCTTAATTTTTCAATTTCATCTTCCTTACGCATTAAATTAGTTTCATGTTCATCTACATGGAGCGTAAAGCCTGATTTTGCTATCATTTTAGCGATTTCATCAAAACTGATAATAGTTTCATCAAATTCAAGTGCAAGTTTTTCTGTACCAAAATTAACTACTCCTTGTTTAACCCCTTTTTGTTTGCCTACAACACGTTCAATATTTTTTGCACAGGCAGCACAGTTCATGCCTCCAATGCTTACAGTCATATTTGTCATACTATCTCTCACTCATTTGATTTTTGATTTGTAATAAATCCTTATACCATAATTATAGATATAATTATTTATATTGCAAGTTTCCTGCCACATAAAAAACCATACCCCTGATGTCCCTTTTACAATTGTGACATCAGGGGTATGGTTTTTTACATATTAAATAAATCTCACCTAACAAGCATCTGAGTAGCATACAAAAGCAAAAATCCGGGTGCACCAAGAAGCCCAACGGTTAAAGCCGTAATTGGATTAACCCCAACCGCAAGTTCCATACTAGAAAATAAAAAATTAAAAATTAAAATCCCTACAACACCAAGAGCTAAATTTCTTACTACACCAAGTAACCATTTAAACTGGCGAGTGTACATCAAATAAGCAAAAAAGCCAAAACCAAAAGCTAAAAAAAGCCACATTACTGCGTCCATCTGTTTATTATCCCCTTTTCCTTACAAAGGTTTAGATAATATTTGTATTTCAAATTAGCTGCTTTTAGTTCATAAATTAAACTGTCTACTAAAATTGCATCGGTGGTTTGGTCGAAGCAATTATGTAAAAAATCCATATCGCTTCTTACTGCTTCCAGTGCCGCAACAATTTCTGCATCTTCACGGGTTAATTTTTTTGAGGCTTTTTTTTCTTTTACTTTTTTCTTTTCAACCGGTACTTCGCCCCAGCCAGTCATACTTATTGCACCAGCATGTGTCATATTTGCCATTTATATTCCTCCCGACTATGATTCCTATCTTTAATTATAGTCAGGTTTGTGAAAACATATTCCATTAGATGGAAATTTATTTTAAATTCATCTATCTAAACTCCCAAACGCCCGTATTTGCAAAAATATGGTCTGGCATTGGATTTAAACTCCCAATAAGTCGTTCATTTGAAAGTAAAGCAGTATGTCTAAAACCAAGTCCAATTACAGGAAGCCGCTCTGCAAATATTTTTTCAAAGGCAGCAATTGCCTGCAAATAAGCATTTTCTGTTGAAGCAACAAGAATATTTGAAAATGAGTTTGCTAAAACATGGTCTTGCAAAAATAAATTTCCGTGGTTTTGTAGAAAACCCATACTAGGAGCAAAAGGTAACGTTACCCCTCCAATAAAAAGGTCAAAATCAAAAACATCAAGCCGCCTAAAGTATTCTTCATTTGAAACACTTTCTACTTTTGAAGATATACCAATTTCGTTTAAACTGTTTGAAAGCCGTTCTGCAATGCTTACCCTTTGTAAGTTATCATCATTTACTAAAATAGTAAGCTGTGAAGCCCTAGACACATTTCCAAGTAATGCAGTGCCACGTGAAGGGTCAAAAACAGGCATATTGGATTCGCTGCTGGATGCCCAATTGTAAGGATGTATTGGAGAAATACTGCTCACACCATGAGACATATAAATAGCAGAAAAAGCTTCCTCTATATTAAAAATATGAGCAATACCTTGCCGTACATGAACATCACGAAAAGTACTATCATTAAAATTAAACCCAATAAACTCAAAATCCATAGCCGGTATTATTTCATAGTTTGGAGTTTTTGCACTATGATGTCTTGACCACTGTGTAAGGGGCATTTTTTTTACATCAATTCTTGCCCTGTCAAAGGCAAATAAATCTGTTTCACTGTCCGGTAAAAATACAACTTCAATTTTATCAATTAATGCTCGTCCTCTAAAGCTTAACGGATTGCTAACTAATGTGATTGAACGCAATGTGTTTTTTTCATGAAAAATAAATGAACCATTTCCAATAGGATTCATTTCATTAAAATTTATTGGGATTATTGGAAAAGCTAAATCATAAACAGCCAAAAAAGATGGGACATTAAAAAATATTTGAACTGATTTACTATTTATCTGAACTATTTCATTTATGTTTTGCACATTTTGGTGATAAATAACATTCACAGGTGAATTTCTTAATACCTCTACCGAGTATATCAAGTCATCGGAAGTTACAGGTCTGCCATCACTCCAAATCGCATCATTTCTTATATTAACCATAACAAAAGAAAAATCTGATGCAAACTCAAGCTCTGCTAGATGATTAATTACTCTAAACTCATTATCAATAATTACTAACGGCTCAAACATCAGCCTTAAAATTCTGGCTACTGTTATATCTTCGTTTAAAAGGGGATTTAATGTTTGAGGGGGACGCATTGATAGGTTTAAAACATTTGTTTCTTCGATTATTAACTGTTTGACTTCATCCATTTCAATTGGGTTTGCTTCAGCATCAACATCTTCTTCATAGCCAGGAGTAGCTTCTTCTACTTCTTCTGTAGCTTGATATGTCACACCGGAAGGCCCAATTCTCAAATTTTCACTGCTGCAAGAAGCAAGAAAAAATATAAAAAAAGAGAAAGTAAAAACTTTTTTCATTTACAACCTCCTTGTTACTGTCAAAAGTATCCTATAAATCCGTTCGTTAAATCTAACTCGGCTTAAATAGTTATAAGTTTCCGGAAAAGGTATCCTGTCCAGAGTTTCACCGTCAAAAGAAAATTCCGGGTCATTAAGCCAGCGGCTGACATTACCCTGTCCTGCATTGTATGCTGCAAGAGCCAAATCAATATTTCCGCTAAACAAACTTGTTAGCCTGTTTAAATAAAAACTACCCATTTTTATATTTATTTCAGGATTCCAAACATCTTCTGCTTTAAAATCTATAAGCCCCAAGTGGTTTGAAATTTCTTCTGCTGTTGCAGGCATAATTTGCATTAGTCCTTGGGCTCCCCTATGAGATTCTGCATTTGGTCTAAAGCTGCTTTCTGCCATAATTACAGCTAAAATTAATGCAGGCTCAAGCTCCCCTGCATTTTCTTTTATTATATCCAAATATCTTATTGGAAAACGTATGCTTATTGCCAACATAAAAGCAATAATTGATAAAATAAAAATTGCTGCAATAATCCATTTTTTCATTTAATCATAGCCAACTTTTCAAATATATTTTTACGTAGACTTGCTAAATCTTTATTGTTTTCAATTATTGTATCAGCATGTTGAGATAAAAAATTGTCACCTTTTCGGCTTGATAATCTTTTTCTTGCAACGTCTTCACTTATATTGTCACGCTTTACAATTCTTTTTAAACGATTTTCATATGATGAAGTAACAACCCACGTTCGATTGCAGTGTTTATTTAAACCTGACTCAATCAAAAGAGGAGCATCAATTACAGCAAATACATTAAAGTTAAATGAAAAAATATAATCTATTCCTCGCAAAATAATTTTAGTAACCTTTGGATGAATAATTGATTCCAACAAAAATAACTTCTCCTTATTATCATCACCAAAAACAAATGACCCTAATTTTTTCCTGTTTATGTTATCATCTTCATCTAAGATTTCATCACCAAACAGTTTAACAATTTCATAATAAGCCTCACCTTCTTTTTGCATAATATCATGAACCATCTTATCAGCACTTAGTACAACACCTCCAACTTCATCTAAAATCTTTGAAACCGTACTTGTGCCGCTGCCGGAAATACCGGTTACACCAATGACGAGCTTATTTTGTATCATACCAACTATCCCCTACACTAACATCAACTGTAAGCGGAACACTTAAATTTGCAGCTTGTTCCATTTCTTCTTTAAGCAAAAGTTTTACTTTTTCCGCTTCATCAACCGGAGATTCAACCAAAAGTTCGTCATGAACTTGCAAGATTATTTTTGCTTTTAAGCCTTCTTTTTCAAGACGATTTGCTACATTAATCATTGCTATTTTCATGATATCTGCTGCTGTACCTTGAAGGGGCATATTCATGGCTACACGTTCGCCAAAGGAACGCATATTGTAATTTGATGACGAAAGCTCTGAAAGACTACGCCTACGATTAAATACAGTTGAAACAAAACCATCTTTTCTTGCCTGTTTTACTACGTCATCAAGATAAGCCTTTACACCGGGGTATTTTTCAAAATATCCGTTTATATACCGCTCTGCTTCTTTTACAGTTACTCCAATATCTTCACTAAGCCCAAACGCACTAATACCATATACAATTCCAAAGTTTACAGCCTTTGCATTACTTCTTTCTTCTTTTGATACTTCCTCCGGATTAATTCCTAAAACTTGCGACGCAGTTAATGTATGAATATCATCACCATTTTTAAACGCATTAATCAAAACTTCATCTTGAGAAATGTGTGCAAGCAGCCTAAGTTCGATTTGACTATAATCAGCATCAACAAAAACCATGCCTTCATCAGGAACAAAAGCCTTACGAAGCTCACGACCAAGAGGCAATCTTATAGGTATATTTTGCAAATTTGGCTCGGTGCTTGAAAGCCGTCCTGTAGCTGTTAAAGCTTGTTGAAAAGTTGTGTAAACTCGACCTGTTTTTTCATTTATAAGCGGCAGTAACCCTTCAACATAGGTTGACTTTAATTTAGCAAAAGTGCGATATTCTAAAATCATAGAAACAATTGGGTGCTTTTTACGGAGCTTTTCCAAAACATCAGCAGCAGTGGAGTAACCTGTTTTTGTTTTTTTACCACCAGCTAAACCAAGTTTTTCAAACAAAATTACACCTAGCTGCTGTGGGGAGTTTATATTAAATTCTTCTTCTGCAAGTTCGTAAATGGATGATGTTAAACCGGCAATTTTTATGTCCATTTGTTTGCCAAAGTCTGTTAAAAAATCTCTACAAACTTTAACGCCTGTGCTTTCCATTTCTGCAAGTTTGCTTGCCAAAGGCATCTCAATTTCGTAAAATAACTTTTGCTGATTACTTTTTTCGATTTCTTTTTCCATGATTATTTTTGCTTTTAAAATAATTTCGGACGCTTTTGCTGCAAAACTTCCTGCAATATCAACCGGCAAATTTGACACTGCTTGTCTATCCTTTGTACGCTTGCCTTTGTTGTCTAAAATATCATCAAGAGATTTTACATTTTCATTTAAAAAATTTATTGCAATATCACCTATATGGTTGTTTAGCCTTAGTGGGTCAAGAACATAAGCACCAAGCATTGCATCAAATATCTTACCGGTGAGTTTAATATTATAGGATTTTAATTGCTTCATTTCATTTTTTAAGTCAAATACATATTTTTCTGAATCTGATTCCAACCATTTTTTAATTAAACTTATTGTTTCGTCACTTTTTATTGGTAGGTAAAACGGTAATGTATTGTCACAATATTCTGCAATTGATATTCCTATAACCTGCTTTTTTTCATTATCCCATAATGTAAAAAATGATGCAGGATTTTTAGAGCTTATTAATCTATATATAGACGCTGTAATCAAAGAAATATCTTCAATTATTTCACAATTAAAAACCGAAGCTTCTTCTACATACTCATTTTTTTGTGATTCAAACTTTTTATAAAGTGATTTTAACTCAAGCCTTTTTATTTCTTCAAAAGCTTCACTAGAGTTTAAATTTGAAAGTTGAGTACACTCCAGCTCTACAGGTACATCAAGAATAATTGTTGCAAGTTTTTTGCTTAAAATCGCTTGTTCTTTAAACTCGGTCAAATTTTCAGAAGCTTTTTTGGGTTTAATCTCACTTGCATTTTCGATTGCATTTTCGATTGACCCATATTCCTTTATTATCTTTGTTGCAGTCACTTCTCCGATGCCGGGTACACCGGGAATGTTATCAGATGCATCACCCATCAAAGCTTTAACATCAATATAAGCAAGAGGTGTGACCCCATTTTTCTCTAAAACATCGGCAGCATAGTAGTCTTCTACTTCTGTTTTGCCGCCTTTTGTTTTTGGGATACGTATTTTTGTAACTTCTGTTGCAAGCTGCAACAAATCTCTGTCACCTGAAAGCACGACAGGTTTAATTCTCTGCTCTTCTGCTTTTTTAGCAAGAGTTCCAATAATATCATCAGCTTCAAAACCCGGAGCCTCTGCTAAATGTATACCCATTTTTTTAAGCAAGTCTTTTATAAGCGGTACTTGCACACGAAGTTCATCAGGCATGGATTTTCTTGTACCTTTGTAAGCTCCAAAAATTTCATGGCGAAATGTAGGCACGGGCAAATCAAAGGCAACAGTTACAAAATCAGGTTTTTCTTCATCTAAAAAACGATAAAAAATATTTAAAAACCCAAGAATAGCATTTGTGTATTCACCTGATTTTGTTTTCATCGGAGGCAGTGCATAGTAAGCACGATTTAAAATACTAAAACCATCAATTAATAAAATTTTCATATGTCAATCTCCTAGGATTTTGTTATGGTATAATCCTACTAAGCGATACACCACATGTCAAATAAAAAGGAGAAATTTTATGCCAACCAGCGGTATGAACTATGCACCCCAAGGCAAACCAAACCCGGTAGTAAAAAAAGGCGAATACATTTTTGCAGCAATCGGTCTTGACCACGGCCATATTGGAGGCATGAGTTACGGTCTAATTGAAGCAGGAGCAACACTAAAATGGATTTACGACCCGGATCCGGTTAAACTTGAAGCCTACTTAAAAATGTTCCCGGAAGCAAAAGCAGCAAGAAACGAAGAGGAAGTTTTAAGCGACCCGGAAGTTAAAATGATTGCAGGAGCAAAAATCCCAAGCGAAAGGTGTGCTTTGGGAATACGAACAATGGAAGCGGGAAAAGACTATTTTACAGACAAAGCACCAATGACAACTTTGGGTCAACTTGAAGAAGCAAGAGCCATGGTAAAAAAAACAGGGAAAATTTACGCTGTATACTTTTCAGAAAGACTTCATTCCGAATCTGCAATTTTTGCAGGTCAACTAATAAATCAAGGTGCAATAGGCAAAGTAATTCAAACAATAGGCATGGGACCACACCGTGCAAACCTTCACAAGCGTCCAAGTTGGTTTTTTAGGCGTGAACAAAATGGAGGAATCCTTTGTGATATTGGCTCACATCAAATTGAACAATTCCTTCACTTTACAGGAGCAAAAAACGCAGAAATAGTTAATGCTCAAATAGAAAACTACAATAATAAACCCCACCCGGGCATAGATGACTTTGGTGACTGTAAACTGGTGGCGGACAATGGCGCAACAGGGTATTTTCGTGTAGACTGGTTTACACCTGATGGATTAAATACATGGGGTGACGGTCGTACATTTATTTTAGGCACAGAAGGTTTTATCGAATTAAGAAAACATATTGACATCGGCAAAAACACCAAAGGCGACCATGTTTTTATTGCCAACGGCAAAACAGAAGAATATATTCATGTAGAAGGAAAAGTTGGCTGTCCTTACTTTGGTCAACTAATACTAGATTCCATAAACCGTACAGAAAACAGCATGACCCAAGAGCATACTTTTAAATCTGCCGAACTGTGTATTAAAGCCCAACGCATTGCAGAAAAAGCAAAAGGTATAATTAGAGAATACGATTAAAAAGTTTGCAAAGTTTTAAGAAAGTTTTACGTATTAGGTTTAAAGTGTTTTAATACTGTCAATATTATACCTGTGACCTTGAACTACAAGTTTAAGGACCAACTAAATATCCCCCCTCAAAAAAGCCCAGTCTCATCCCCCCCTGAGATTGGGCTCTTCCTTTTTAGGCAGCCTCTAGTTTTCAATTCTTTTTTCTGTCATAATAACCGATGAGGTGTTGTATATGAAAATAGATATTTTATCATTAAATTTTGAAGAGGTTTTGGCAATTGCAAATGAACTGGGAGAACCAAAGTTTAGAGCTCAGCAAATATTTGAGTGGCTACATAAAAGACATACTGTTTCATTTGAAGAAATGAACAACTTACCGCTTTCTTTGCGAAAAAAACTAGAAGATAAATGTGAAATTTTTGGGTTGCAGGAGATTGAAAAACTAGAATCAAAAAAAGATGGGACAATAAAGTTTCTTTCAAAAACCCATGACAATGCATTAATAGAATCAGTTCTTATGTCTTATAAACATGGTGAAAGTGTATGTATATCAACTCAAGCAGGCTGCCGTATGGGTTGCAAATTTTGTGCTTCTGCCGAACAAGGACTTCATAGAAATTTGAGTACCGGTGAATATCTTGCACAGGTTTATATGGCTTACAAAAGTTCTGTACATGGGATAAAAGGTATTGTTTTAATGGGCTGCGGTGAACCACTTGATAACTTTGATGCAACAGTTAATTTTATTGAACTTATTACCCACCATAGTGGCTTAAACATTGGTGCAAGACATATTACTCTTTCCACTTGCGGTCTTGTGCCTGAAATATATAAACTTGCCGAAAAAAAATTGCAAATAACATTAGCTATTTCACTTCACGCCACAAACAATAAAATTCGTGAAGAAATTATGCCTATTGCAAAAAAATATGATTTAAACGAACTAATAAAGGCATGTAGATTTTACGCAAAAAAAACAAATCGCCGTTTAACATTTGAGTATGCTCTAACCAGAGATATAAACTCCAGCCGTGAACACGCTTTAGAGTTGGCGAAACTTTTGAAGGGTTTGCTTTGTCATGTAAATTTGATACCAATAAATAAAGCACGAGGCGAATTTTCACCTGCCTCAAAAAAAGAAACAGAAGAATTTGCTCTCGTGCTTGAAAAAAATAATATTCCGGTAACAATTCGCCGCAGCCTTGGTGGCGATGTTAATGCTGCTTGTGGGCAGCTTAGGTTACGACACTTACTTTAGGCAGTGCATCTTCATGTTCATCAGGAATTGATAAATTTGAAGAAACACATCAAAACTAACTTCTTTTCACTAAAAAACACTAAAAAGCAAAAGGGAGAAATTAGGACTGTGCCAATTTCTCCCTTTTTGCTTTCCTAACATTTACCTAACTTAATTCAAACAAAAAACTATTTAAAATTTACAATACTATTTTCCTTAGCAGATTCATAAATACAGCGCAACAATCTTTGCGTCCTAAAAGCATCCTCCATAGTAACAAAAGGCGGCTCACCTGCTTCAAGCGAATCATAAAAAGCTCTAACTTGTTTAATATGAGAAGTGCCCCAATAATCCTTCATGCCAAACTGCTTTTGAGCTTCAAAATCTGCTCCGGCAGTTTTTTTCGTACCATCAGCAAAAACTACTTCCCCATCATCACCAACAAGTGTTGCAGTCCCTTTTTCGCCAACAACTTTTACATAAACAGGAGCATCAGTCGCATGGAAGGTATTTACAAAAAACTCTACGGGAATATCCCCGTATGTAATTACCCCAACTGACAAATCATCAACTTCAATTTCCGGGTGCTCCATATTTCTTACAGATGCATTTACTGTTGTTGGGTCACCAAGGAAAAAATTCATTAAATCAAATGTGTGGATTGACTGGTTTACTAAAACGCCTCCGCCTTCTGTTGCCCATTTCCCACGCCAGTCACTTGCACTGTAGTATTCACCAAAACGATTCCATTTTACATTAAATTCACCGCTTATGATTTTGCCAAGCTCTCCTTTTTCAATAACTTCTTTTACTAAAACCGAACCAGGGTTATAGCGGTTTTGAAAAATAATCCCTAAAGTTTTTCCGGTTTTTTTAGATGTCTCAATCATTTTTGCTGCGTCTTCAACAGATGTTGCCATTGGTTTTTCACACATTACATGATAGCCGCTTTCCATTGCTTTAATAGAAACAGGAGCATGTAAAAAATGCGGTAAACAAATGTGTACAACATCAAACCCACTGTGCTTAAACATCTCTTCAAAACAAGTAAACGCCAAACAGCCAATTTCACCGGCAAACCTTTCTGCTGTTTCTTTGTTTTTGTCGCAAACCGCAACAATTTTAACCCCTGATGCCACAATGGACTTAACATGCATTGGGGAAATTCCACCCATACCAATAACTGCCGCTTTAAAATCCATAACCATTTCCTCCTTTTTAAGTAGGGGCTGAGCTCTGCCCAGCTATTTTTTTCTTAAAAATCTTACAATATCCATGCCAGCTTCTGCACCATCATGTGCCGCTTTTGCAATTTGTTTTAAACCGCTTTTGCAATCTCCTGCAACCCATAGGTTTTCAATTGAGGTTTTAACATCTTCGCTGAGTGTAGCACCAAGTTTTCGTGCAAGTTCTATTCCTCCGGCAATTCCAACTGCAACAAAAAGCCCGGAAACTAAAACATCTTCCCCATCATTTAACTTAACACCTTTTAATGATTTTTTTGGAGGCAGCCCCGGAATACTAAAGCTAACTTCTTCGCCAAAAATTTCATTAATTTTTTCTTTACGCACTAAAACATTTCCTGGGAAATCAGCCTCCAAATCTTTCCCATCAGTTAATAGAGTAACAGAACTAACGAGTGGCAGCAAATCTTCAACCTCATGAAGAGCATATTTTCCATTGCCAATAACTGCAACATCTTTGCCCTTATAAAAAAATCCATCACAAATAGCACAATAACTTATGCCGGAGCCTTCATACTCTAAAATTCCATCAATTTTTGGTGTTGCGCGTCCTGCTCCTGTTGCCAAAAGTACTGTTTTTGCTGTGTACAGATTATCTGTTGTTTCTACAATAATGCTTAAACCGTCACCTTGTTTTAAGCTAACAACTTCTGATTTTGTTACCTCTGCACCAACGCTTATTGCTTGATTTAAGCCAATATTAAAAAGCTCTTCGCCTCCAATTGACACATGCCCATAAAAATTTTCTACTCTTTCGGCTTTTCCCAGTGCTCCGCTGTCTTTATAGATTATTTTGGTTTCAAATCCTGCCCTCGCTGTATAAAGTGCTGCTGTTGCTCCTGCCGGGCCTCCGCCTATTGTTATTACATCTATCATTTTTACATCTCCTGTTTAGACTACAAACTTTTATATCTCATATAATATCACAAAGTGACATATTCGTGGTATAATGTCTTTTGTTTTATTAAAAAAGTTTTAGAAGAGGAAGAAGTTAATGAAACTTGGAATAGTTGGCTTACCCAATGCAGGAAAAAGTACACTTTATAATGCAATTATGCAAACCGGAGCTGAAGCTTCAAATTATCCATTTTCTACTGTAAGCCCCAACGTCGGGCGTGTTCCTGTACCTGACCCGAGGCTTCAAGGTTTAAATGAAATTTACAACGCTAAATCGGTAGTTCCTGCTGCCATTGAAATGGTTGATATTGCCGGGCTTGTTAAAGGTGCCAGCCGTGGTGAAGGACTTGGTAATCAATTTTTATCGCATATCCGTGAAGTTGATGCACTTGTTCATGTTGTTCGTTGCTTTGAAGATGAGAATGTTACTCATGTTTATGATACCATTGACCCTGTAAGAGATATTGAAACCGTAAATCTTGAACTTGTTTTTGCAGATTTGGATATGGTGGAACGTAGACTTTTAAAGGTTTCTAAAACTGCCAGAACTGATAAATCGTTTAAACGTGAAGAAGAAATTCTAATAAAGCTAAAAGAAACTTTTGAAGAGGGTGTTTCTGCCAGAACATTAACATGGGATGATGAAACTGACTTAAAACTTGTTGAAAGTTTTACTCTAATCACCCAAAAACCGGTTTTGTATGCTGCCAATATTTCCGAATCTGATATAAACAATAAAGGTGATGGGTTAAAGACACTTGAAGAGTTTGCAAAAAATGAAGGTTCAAGCCTCTACGTCTCATGTGCAAAACTTGAAGCAGAAATTGCTACTTTAGACCCGGAAGAAAAAGAAATGTTTATGGAGGACATGGGACTAAGTGAAAATGGTTTAGCAAGACTAATTGCAGCCGGATATGAACTTCTTGGTCTTATCTCATTCCTTACAGCAGGCTCAAAAGAAGTTCGTGCTTGGACAGTAAGACGTGGTTCAAAAGCTCCGCAAGCAGCCGGCAAAATCCACAGTGACTTAGAGCGTGGTTTTATTCGTGCCGAAGTTGTAGCGTATGATGATTTGATGTCATCAGGCACATATGCAGCCGCAAAAGAAAAAGGACAAGTTCGTGTTGAAGGTAAAGAATATGTAGTAAAAGATGGAGATGTTTTGTTAATCAGATTTAATGTATAAGGATTTGAAACAAGATGGCAAAGTTTGAATATATAAATTCATTTGATGAAAACAAAATAAGAGTTGCAATATACGAGCCAAGTTCTAAACCAACAGGAATAATCCAAATTGTACATGGTTTTGGTGAAGGCATAGGGCATTACGATGAAGTGGCTGACTTTTTTACCAAACATGGACTTACTTGTATAATGCATGACCAACGTGGTTTTGGGCTAATGGAGGATAAGACACCAAAAGAAAAAGAATATGCTAGAGGGGTTGTACCAGCATATGATTATTTTTTAAAAGATATTAACGTATTAAAGAAGCAAATAAAAAAATGGTATGGCAATTTACCAATATACTTATTTGGTCATAGCATGGGGGGAAATATCGTAGCAAATTATTTAATGGAATATCCTCAAGACGAGTATAAAAAAGCAATACTTGAAGCTCCTTGGTTAAGATTATACGAACCTTTCCCGGTTTTTTTAAGAAATCTAGCAAAGTTTATTGGAAACATAAGCGGTAATATTGCAATAAAATCTAACCTGAAAAAAGAATATATCACTCGCAATAAAGACAGAACAACCATAATGAATAGCGATGGCATATTTCACACCAGAATGTCAATTAAACTTTTCCACGAAATATCTGAAGCAGGTGAACACGTAATAGAAAACGCTGAAAAAATAAAAATCCCATCACTACTTCTATGCCCCGGAGAAGAAAAAATTGTATGTCCAAAAGCAATTAGGGAGTTCTCCACTAAAACAGGAGACAATTTCAAATACATCGAATACCCCGGGGGCTACCATTGTCTCCACTCCGACATAATAAGTGAAGAAGTACTAAATGATATACTAAATTTTATTTTAAACTAATACAGTACAAAGGAGCATTTTTAAATGTTCGTAGACAATATAAAAATCACAATAGAGTCCGGTCAAGGAGGTCATGGTCACATAAGTTTCCGACGTGAAAAATACGTACCAAACGGTGGCCCGGACGGTGGGGACGGTGGCAGAGGCGGTAATATAATCTTTGAAGCCGACACCGGCATAAACACACTAGTAGACTTCCGCTTCAAAAAAGTTTTTAAAGCAGAAAAAGGTGTAAATGGTGGCGGCAGCAAGTGTAAAGGCAAAAATGGTGAAGACCTTATTTTAAAAGTTCCGGTTGGTACATTAATACGCTATAGCTGGGAGACAGATGACATAAACAACCCAAGTGGCTTAATCATGGCTGATATGAAAACCCCGGGTGAGCGTCGAATACTTGCAAAAGGGGGACGTGGAGGTCGTGGAAATCAACACTTTGCAACCCCTGCAAGACAAGTCCCCAAATTTGCCGAAGACGGAAAACCGGGTAAAACTTATCAAGTAACACTTGAACTTAAAATGATTGCAGATGTTGGTATAATCGGCTTCCCAAATGCTGGGAAATCAACACTTCTTTCTCGTGTAACAAAAGCTAACCCAAAAATTGCAAACTATCAATTTACAACTCTTACACCAAACTTAGGAGTTGTCCGCCATGATTATGGGCGTGACTTTGTATTGGCAGACATTCCCGGGCTGATTGAAGGAGCAAGCAAAGGGATTGGGCTAGGCTTTGACTTTTTGCGCCATATCGAGCGCACAAGGGTTCTTGTTCATGTTGTTGACGCTGCAAGACTTGAGGGTGATAATTTAACTGCACTGGAAGCAGTTGAAAAAATAAATAATGAACTAACCGCATACAATCCCAAACTACTTGAACGCCCACAAATAATAGCAGCTAACAAAACCGACCTGCCTCTCGACGAAACTCAAATGAATGAACTGGAAGAATACACAAAATCAAAAGGCTGGCAGCTATTCCGTATTTCCGCAGCAACAAATGCCGGGCTTACTGACTTGATAAAAGGAATTTCAGAAGAGCTAAAAACTGCCCCGGAATTAGAAAACCTTGAAGCAGATTACGAAACCTATTTCGAACCGGAAAAATCAGACGAGTCAATAACAATAGAAAAAGAAAAAGACGGCTTATATATTGTTGAAGGTCCAGCAATTGAACGCCTGCTTGGTTATACAAATATGGCAGACGAAAGAGGATTTGCATTTTTCCAACGCTTCATGCGTGAACGTGGCATAATTGATAAACTTGAAGAGCTTGGTATTGAAGAAAATGACACGGTAAGATTATACGAGCTGGAATTTGACTATTGGAAATAAACTCTGAAGGGATTTAAAATGAAATCAAACAACAAAGTATTAATAGCCATGAGCGGCGGAGTTGATTCTTCCGTCGCTGCTTTTATATTAAAAAGCAAAAAGTATGACCTAATTGGTGCAATGATGAAACTCTATAACGGAGAAACAGAAAGCGGTTGCTGCTCCATTTCCGATGCAGAAGACGCAAGACTTGTTGCCGCAAAAATGGGCATACCTTTTTATATGCTAAATTTCACAGATAGCTTTGCAGATACAGTAATCAAACGCTTCATTAACGCTTATCAAAATGGGCTAACCCCAAACCCATGTATAGATTGTAATCGTTTCATGAAGTTTAAAAAATTCCTAAACCGTGCAACAGAACTGGAATGTGGGCAAATAGCAACAGGTCACTATGCAATAATTGAAAAAGATATAAACGGACGATTCCAATTAAAAAAAGGGCTCGACCACACAAAAGACCAAAGCTATGTACTATATTCAATGTCCCAGTCCGAACTTTCCCGCACCCTTTTACCTCTTGGGGCATTAACAAAAGACAACGTTCGTGAAATTGCACTGGAACAAGGCTTTGTAAACGCAAAAAAGCAAGATAGTCAAGATATATGTTTTGCTCCAGGCAAAAATTACGCAAACTTTATCGAAAATTTTACTAAAACAAAATTAGAAAAAGGAAACTTCATAAATAAAAGCGGTCAAATAATAGGTGAACACAAAGGTATAGCTAACTACACAATAGGACAAAGAAAAGGTTTAGGGTTATTTAATCCTACTCCCCTATTTGTGCTGGAATTAAACTCAAAAAAAAATACCGTGACCGTTGGTGAATCAAAAGACCTTTTTAAAAAATCCCTGACAGCTACGGACATAAACCTTATACCAATGGATGAAATAACCGGCTCTATAAAAGTAGAAGCAAAAATCCGCTATGCTCACACCCCGGCAAAAGCAACAGTTTGGCAATCAAAAAAGGACTCATTACACATTGAGTTTGATGAACCTCAACGTGCAATAAGCCCAGGTCAAGCAGTAGTTTTATACAATGGAGATACTGTTATAGGCGGTGGAACAATTATATAATTTTAATTGTACTGTTAGTAGTGCTAAGCTTCACGAGTTTTTTCTTACCGCTAAAACCATAATCAACACTTTCACCGCTCATATATCCTTTAGAAAATTCAGAATAGTTTAAATTATCGCATTTGCAATTAATTTTCCCATTTATTGTAAATGCTTTTATTTTTATACTTTCACCACTTGAGACTGTATAAACAATATTTCCATTTGTTGTTGAAGCTTCAAAAACTCTCTCACCGTCCCAGCTTTCGCTAGAGTTTATATTAGCTTCATATTTTATCTTAGCATTTGTTGTACTCAAAAACTCTTGTACTGCATTAACTCTGGCAGTTTTAATTCCACCGTTTGTAGTTTTTAAGCGTAATATACCAGCCAAGATATCCTCTACAATAATTTTAGAGTTTGTTGTATCAACGGTAATTTCATCAGCATGTATATCCCAAATGCTAATTGAATCATTTTTGCTTTCAGTTATAAGTCTTTTACATTTTATGCTACTGGCTTGAATAACATCATTTTTTGTACGCAAATGAACAAAATTTCCAACTAAACCGTCAACAATCACCTTATCATTTTTTGAAGAAATATATACTTCCTCAAACAAAACTTTAGGAAGTCTACATTTAATGCTTAAATGACGCATAATTTTTTCATCATAAATAAGCTGATAAATTCCGTTTTCTTCAGCAAAATAAACTTGTACATCTTCACGTCTTGCATCATAAGCACACTCGATTTGAACTGTGTTTCCTTCATATCCAGAGACATGAACAGCCGCATTTTTTCCGGTTAGTATAATCTTTTTAGCACTTTGACTTATAGGTGAAGATTCAAATTGCAAAATATTTTTAAAATGACCATAGTTTCCGCTAACAAAGTCATTAAAATTTGCAGAGATATCTAGGTCCGAAACACCTTGTGTTACATCATTTACAACATCTCCAACCCAACCCATCAAGTTTTCAACCCAACCGGCTTGTCTTTCACGTCCATCATGACTAAATGCAAAATCATCAGTATCTTTTTTAAATGATTCTTCATTTTTAGGCTTTTGCTGTCCAAGCATTGCAAGAGCTTCGTTTGCTGTTATTTTACCCTCTTCAAGCTGTTTAAGTATTTCCATTTTAAAATCATTCACTATCTCCATCTCCTTTTTACAGCAAACTTCTTAAAAAATTTTTAATAAACTCAACAATGACTCTAAGCAAAATAAATGTAAAAATAGGTGACAAATCAATCATCATACCCGAGCCAAGAGGTGTTTTTTTAAGTAGCATCCTCACGGGTGCAAGAATTGGCTCGGTCATTTGAAATAAAATATCAACTAGCTGGTTATTTTTCATTGGAAACCAAGACAATATAATTCTTGCAAAAAGCGCAAAATATATCACCCAAAAAATTGCATCAACTAAGCTAATTAAAAGCGGAATAACTTCCATATTAACTACCTGGTTTTTCTTTCAGAAAACAAGTCACTGTCACTTTTTGGCTTGTCCCCCATTCCTTTGAAAGGGAAAACAATACGATGCTCCTGCGGTGAAACAGTAAAAATACCGTAGTTTATACGCTTTACTTCACCTTGAAGCCCCTGAGCAACACCACAAAGATAGTCAGCAATACGCTGTGCATTTATATTCGCAAAATTCTTATCTTCAACACTTCCAACTTCTTTATTTAAACTTGTAATATCAATAATACAAACATTACCACTGCGTACATATGCAGCAACTTCGGTAATATCCTCAATCTTCTTTGGATAAAAGACAAAAGTTTCACCACTTCTTTGAGGTTCTTTTTTGGCTCTTACAGTGTCAAAATCAATTTTATTATCATCAAGTGGATTTCTTAAATTTAAAGACTCTCTACGTTCTCTTCTTGCAGACTCTTTTTTGTCTTCGTTTTGTCTACGACCACGTCTGCTACTTCTTTCATCGCTTTCATCTTCATAATCATCATCATATTCATACCTGTCATCGTCATCATATTCATCATCGTCATAATCATCATCGTCATAACGAGAGGAACTTCTACGATATGTTTCTTTTTTCCCACCTGGTGCTAAAACTGAAGTACGAAATTTATCTGCTGCCCCACTTATCCATTTCAACATATCTGAACCTCCGTGTAGTTGTTTTTCAAATCATTTATACAATATAAACAAAACTATATTCGATATTAAAATAAGATAGTACCCAACCGAACAATTGTTGCCCCGCAAGCAATTGCCTCTAAAAAGTCACCTGACATACCAAATGACATAACTTTCATCATGTCTTCGAGTCTACAATGATAGTCGTTTAAGCCCTTAATGTCAATAGCAATTTTACACATATGCCTAAAGTGTTTCGCATTATCCTTAGCATTTTTCACAAACGGAGCTATACACATTAAGCCGCACAATTTTATATTGTCAAATTGGTGCAATGCCTGATAAAAAACAGCTGCTTCTTCGGGCATAATGCCATACTTATTTTCTTCTTTTGCAATATTTACTTCAATTAAAATATCCATAACTTTATTAAATTTTTTGGCTTGTTTATTAATTTCAGCCGCAAGAGACAATGAGTTGACTGAATGTATCAAGTTAACTTTATCAATAATATACTTTACCTTGTTTCTCTGTAGATTACCAATAAAATGCCATTCAATGTTTTCATTTTTTAGAGCTTCATATTTTGGCAAAAATTCTTGAACTTTGTTTTCACCCAATATATTTACTCCTGCTTTTAAAAGTTCTTTTATCTCGTCAACAGTTCTTGTTTTTGTTACACCAAGGATCTTGATATCATTAAGGTTTCTACCTGTTTCTATAGCAGTTTTATTTATTTCTTCACGCACTTTCAAAACATTTTCGTAAATTCCCATTATTCTATTACACGACCTTGCCACATGTTTGATGCATCAGTAACAATCATGTTCCATTGACGAAGATTTGGGTTGCGGCTCGGGTCAAGAAGTACATGCCCATCAACAGAAGGTAAATCACCATCTATAAAAATTTGCCTAAAATCTGCAAACCCTAAATCACTAACAAAAACACCATGCATTCCAGTTACAGAATTTTCATTTAAAATAATTGCTGTAGCTTCACTTCCGGGTGCTGGTATTAAAATTTCACCAAATCCCAATGTAAAGTCTAAAAGAGGCACATAAGCATTACCGGCAGATATATCATAAACTTCAACATCTACTCTGATATGCTCACGATTTTCACCATGATAAAGAATATAATAATCATCTTCCAAACCATGAAGGTGTGATAAAGGAATCCTTACAAACTGTACAGTTGTTATTGCAGATACCGGGATCTTAAGTCCTAGTTCTACATTGTCTGTTGTACGGATATTAACATTTCGTTGATTTAAAAAGTTCATGACATTTCTATTGCTTCTAAGAATTACACGACTATCGGTTCTATACAGGTCATTTGCAATAACTCGCATAAGAATTGGCTCATATTCACCGGTTAATGCACTTTCAAGAAAAAAAGTGCGGTCTTGACCTGCTTCAAAATCTCTAGCCATTTCATTTGGCATAAAGGCTATTACATACCATGTATTTTCCACAATTTTAAATACCGGATCACCCGACAAAACTTCACGACGTGGAACTACATCTGTGTGGTCAACATCAAACTCGATTTGTTCACGAAGCAAATCCTGCATATTTGCCGGTGTAATTTCACCAGAAAACACATCAATGTATGGAGACATAATACCGCTTCTTGGAGCATATATATTTTCAGAGTTTAAATCTGCTTGAAGGTTTAAAATTTCAAGGTCACGTTCAAGCTCCGGTCTTATACCAACAGATTCTGTAAGTTTTAACTGGTTTCGACTTCCTGTTACTGTTTCAAGCCTATCAAGAAGTGCATATGAATCTTGTACATTTGTACCTGAAAGCTGGCTGATACTTCTATCCATTACACTTCTGATATTCGTATTTATTCTTTCAATACCGGGGTCTGCTTGAAACTCATGCCTGCGATTGTGCCATTCAATTATATCCGCCTCTGTAGTTGCTTGGCTTGTTTCATTTCTTTGAACAGCATCAGAGTCCTGGATACTTACAACAAGTTCATTTTCACGCACACGGTCAAAGTCTCCAATAAAAGTCACAACTCGTCCATCACGATTTGCATAAACAACTTCTTCATTTCTTACTATCATGCCGGTAACATGACCTTGAGCCTCCATACTTCCCATTCTAACAACTTCTGTTGCGGCAGGTCGCTGAAAAAAACCATAAGCAGACCAGGCTATGTATATTAGCACAAACCCGAAAAATAATGCTGCAACTATTGATGCCGAAAAGGACATTCCACGACGATTGTCATAATAAGTGTCACGCCTTGATTCTACTCTACGAGAAGGTATTCTTTCTTCTTTCCGCCTTCTTCCACCACCAGAAGGCCTTCTATTTAAAGGTCTTTCCCGTCCATTATCTCTTGGCAAAATAATACTCCTTCTCGAACAAAAATTTGCGAACATATTAACGCATTTTAAGAATTTGTTAAAATTTAAGGGTGAAATCACTGTGATTATAACAATTTTCGTAACAATTATCAATGCCTTTTTGTTAATTTTCCCTCAAATTGTTCTGCCTGCTGCAAGAGATGGCTTAATGCTTTGGTTTAATAATATCCTCCCTTCCCTTTTGCCATTTATGATTGGAAGTAATATACTTATTTTACTTGGTGGAATAAGTATATTTTGTAGAATCATATCACCTGTTACAAAATTTCTATTTAAGCTTTCCGGTACTGCCGGTTTTGCTGTTTTGATTGGCTTAACCTCAGGATACCCGATGGGAGCAAAAACTACTGCTGATTTGCTCAAAAATAAGGAAATCAGCTTAAAAGAAGCACAGCATCTAATTTATTTTTGTAATAATGCAGGACCTATTTTTATTATAAGTGTAGTTGGTTTAAGTTTATTTAACAATTTACACGTTGGATATACATTACTTGCCGGTCATATTATTTCTGCTTTAATTATTGGAATCATATTAAGACCAAAATTTGTTGAAGAAAAAAAGGTAAACAAGGGCGACTTTAGTAATAAGTCAATTGGAGGAATAATCAGCGAGGCAGTAAAAAATGCCATGGAATCCATGACATTTATTGGTGGGCTAATTATATTTTTTAATGTTTTGTTTGCACTTTTTGACAATTTTGTTGTTATAAATGAACCAGTGTTAAACGGCTTTTTTTCAGGGATTATTGAAATAACAAGTGGTGCAAAAAGGCTTTCAGAAGTGGAGTTTTCATTATTTTCACTTGGTACCGTAGCATTTATTCTTGGCTTTGGCGGTTTTTCTGTTCATGCTCAGGCACTTCATTTTATAAACGGAACAGGGCTTAAAACAGGGAGTTATATTTTAGCAAAAGCCGCACATGGATTACTGGCAGTTGTTGTTACGCTTATTTTGTGGCAATATATCATTAAATGATATATTGAGGGGAAAATTATGCTGCATATTATTGTAAACCCAAAAGCGGGTCGTGGACATACTATGGACTATATTCCACTAATTAATAACTTTTTAACTAAGAATAATATAACTTATAAGATTTATGTAACAACAAAAATTTTAGATGGTTATGACATAACAAAAAATATATGTACTTCAAATTGCAGTGGTATTGTTGGCATTGGCGGAGACGGTACTTTTCAAGAAATTGTAGCAGGGCTTGTTGATTCTTTTCCAAGAGGCGAAAAAATCCCCTGCCCTCTTGGGATTTTTGCAGCCGGTAGTGGAAATGATTTTATCATGTCACTTGAAGGAAGTAAAAAAAAGGCTTTAGAAAGATATAAACACCCACCCGAAATTATTGTTGAAAATTTTTTTGAAGCAATTTTTAAAGGTAAAACTAGAACTATCGATGTGATTACTGCAAACAAGATGGCATATTTAAACATCGGAAATATCGGACTTGACGCAAAAATAGTAAGAAACGCTGCTGATTTAAAGAGAAAATTTGGCAGACATGCATATACAGCCGCTGTATACAAAACAATTGTTTCCCACAAAAACCTTCCTTTAACCATTGAAGCAGATGGTATAAAAATGGACAAGCAGTTTACACTTGTTGCAATGTGCAATGGAATGTACTATGGCGGAGGACTGCATCTTACACCGTCTGCAAGAATTGATGATGGAAAAATCACGCTTTGTTTAGTAGAGTCAATGAGCCGCCCAAAAACAATGGTACTCTTTCCTTCACTTATGATTGGAAAACACACAAAACTCAAACCAGTAAGTTTTCTTGATTGCGAAGAGGTTACAATAACATTACCTCCGGGAGAAGAAACCCTTTGCTTAGATGGTAATCTTTATAAAACCCAAGGAAAAATAGAATTTAAAATACTAAAAAATATTTTGGACGTGTTTATATGAGTCAATATTTTGTGGAAAACCCTGATATATTAACAAATGAACGTGAACTTGTTTTAAACGACTTTGGACACTCTTTTAAGTTTCTATCAAATAACGGTCTTTTTTCATGTGATAAAGTTGATGACGCAAGCCTTATACTTATTAAAAATATCCCTGAAATTAAAGGGGATTTACTTGACTTAGGCTGTGGTTATGGTGTTATTGGGATAGTTTTGGCTACTTTAAACGATGTTAGTTTGACTTTTAGTGATGTTAATAAATATGCTTTGGAATACGCAGTAAAAAATGCTTCAAGAAATGATGTTGAAGTTTTTAACGCTTTATATTCTGACGGGTTTGAAAATATAGATGGTTTTTTTGATGTTATTACTTTGAATCCTCCTATACATGCCGGTAAAGATGTTGTTTATCGGCTTTTTAAAGGTGCGTCAGAGCATTTAAAGAGTAGCGGTGTTTTTTACGTTGTTATGTATAAAAAACATGGTGCTGAGTCATCTTTGTTGAAGCTTAGAGAAATTTTTGGTCATGTTGAAACTGTTTTTAAGAAGAAAAGTTGTTTTGTTTTTAAGGCTTTTCTGTAGAAAAAAGGTCGATACTCACGGAAGGATAAAGTATCCTTTCGAGTATCGACCTTTTTGTTGTTTCTACTCAACTACCATTAATTTAGATTAGAATAAGTATCGCTTAGTGGAAATCATGCCATTCATTTTGGTCTAATGTTTGAAATGAGTTTTCGTTCATTACACTCATGAAACCACTAAATTTCATTTCACTACATTTAATTTTAATTGTTTGACCACCATCATTACCTTGTGTTGTAATCCTTCCCGGGATTAACGGAGTTGCTTGACTTTGCTCTAAATTGTAAAACCTGAATAGTATAATACCTTGATGGTTTACACGTAAAAATAACCGTTGTTTAAAAGCAAAACTGCAACTTTCGCAGTTTTCATTTTCAGACTGTATACTTATCCCAAGGGTATTTACATAACTTGTGTTATTTGAAAAATGTATAACTACTATTGGTGATAACAACTCTGTTGGTTCTCTTTCTGGAAATATCAAATCTATGTTTGAGTTATCATCAAGATAAATATTTGTGTGTTGATTAAGTGAAGATGCATCAAGGGTAATTTCTCCACCAACTAAAACATTAATTTGATTTGATATATTTTCTAGCTTAATGACCCCAGAACCTGACAATAAAATATTTGTTAAATCAGCTTCGTCACCAGTTCCGGGAAGATGTACTGATGAAATATTTAGTAAGCTTGTCTCACTTATATAAATATTCTTTAGTGGATTTTCACTCATCAAAAAATTATTGTCAACAATAAAGTCTACTATAGAAGCCCCATAATCACCGATTATTATCTTCACAATTTTTCCGTCTTCTACAATAAAAGAATCGTTTGTTGAAAGCTTACTCAGTAAATTATAGGCATAGCTGTTTGCACCTTCATCAATTCTTATTTGGTTTCCGTTATTATCAGTAAAAATAATATTTCCATCTGCATCTATTGTTGGACGTGAAGTTCCATTTCCGGTTTCTGGCGGAGGTTCAGGCTCACCTGGATTTCCTGGTTCATCAGGTTCGATTAAATCATTATCATTTCCGCTTCCATCATTATTATCAACCGCATCATTTTCAGATTCATCGGGTATTGGCGGCTCGGGTATTGGAGGCACATAAACAGGAGGTGTTGTATTAGTTGGTGGTGCTGTATCAGTTGGAGGTGTTGTATCAGTTGGAGGAGTCACAACCGGTGGAGTTGTATTAGTTGGTGGTACAGTAACTACCGGTGGTTGATTTTGAGATATTTCTGATTGTAAAGCATTATCATTGCTCTCAATCGTTTTTACTTGAAGGTCAATTATTATTCCATCATTTAATACATGTATATTTTCAATTTGACCATAACCGGTTATAATTCCATAGCTACTAAATACATAAATAGTATCTACATTTCCATCAATGCGCATATAAAAATCATTTGAAGCTTCTAGTATTTCTATTTTATTTACCTTTGAATTTTCAGTTAAAGTTATATCAGCATCTTCTGTATTTATTATAATATGCTCAACAAACCCATCAATTACAATAGGCGTACAAGTATTGATTAAAATTTGGTTAAACTCACCATCAAGAGTAATTAAATTATAGCCGGCATTTACACTAACTACCTCTATTTCATTCATATATGAGTGAAATATCAAATCCTCATTAATTGGATTTAGATTTACAAGACTAATTGTACTACTATAGACATTAATAAATCCTGATGAGCGGACCTTAAGCCCTTGTACATTCACATATTCTAAATTTACATACCCATCATTTACGCCTTCAGAAACAAGCAACCAGCCATTAATGTCCATGTCAGTAAATGTTACACCACTTGTATTAACCAAAACATTAGAATTAATATCTTCCGTTACTTCCCCCTCTTCAAAAACAAGTGTGCCAATTGCTCTCATAAGCATAGCAGAGGCTTGCCCATAAGTTAAAACACCAAAAGGGTCAAGCAGCAAATTTTCTTCACTTGTTAATCGACCTCTAACAATTCCTGCATTATATACTGCTGTAACAACTTCTATATACTCACATGGGATTAAATCAATATCATAAAAAACATCAAGTTCCATAAAATCTTCATAGCTAATTAAAAATAGTTCCGCAATTACTTTCATTAAATCAAGACGTGTAAACAAACCATTTTCGTTATAAAATAAAACATCATGATTAAATATCTTATTAATCATTTCAGCTAAATTTTCATTGTAAACTAAGTCCTCTTGAGAAAATTCTCCATTTGCTAATATATTGTAATTTTCCATTGCAGTTGTAAATCGCTCTGACCAATGAGGTAAAGTTCCTGCAAGTGTTAACACAAGCGCATAAACCATAATGTTCTTTGACAAATACATAAAAAACCCTCCAAATTATTTTCACATAGTATTTTGTCATTATACTAATCATTCATATTTAATCGGTACAACTCACATATGGAGCTAACAAAATTCAAAATTTATTGTTTTAATGTATTTATGTGTTAGAATAGACTTCTTCTGAAATTAACAATGAGCTGTGTTGCATCGCAGGAAAATGGCAGCTTTAAGCCATTTTTTGATGTGCTAGGAAACTGCTTCGCATTTTCCTGCCGAAACCTTTGGTTTCGGTGTCCAAGACTGGTTGTGAAAAGTTTGCAAAGCAAACTTTTTTAGAAGCGACATATGCGAACTGTATAATTTCCGAAGAAGTCTAATAAATAAAAACTAAGGGGAGATAAGTATGACTTACACATTAGAATCTAGGGATTTAATTATTGAGATATCCGACAAAGGAGCTGAGCTCCAAAGTATACACAGTAAAATAGACAATACAGAATTTTTGTGGCAAATCAAAGCTCCATATTGGACAGGCAGAGCTCCAATTTTATTTCCAATTGTTTGCAGTTTAAAAGACGGCAGATATAATTTAGACGGAAAATCTTACGAAATGCCTCAGCATGGTTTTGCAAGACGTTCAGCATTTAAGCTTATTAAAAGAGAAAAAAGTGCTGCTGTATTTGAACTTACAAGCAATGATGAGACTAAAAAATCATTTCCATTTGATTTTAAATTAACAATTACTTATTTAGTAATAAATGATACCGTTTCTATTGAATATAAAGTAACAAATTTAAGTAACAACATAGAAATGTTTTTTAATATTGGTACTCATGAGGCGTACTCATGTCCTATAAACGATGATGAGTGTTTTGAAGATTATTACTTAGAGTTTGAACCATTTGAAGGCAAATTAATGGCAACAGAAATAACATCTGAAGGTTTGCTTGAAAAAAACCAAAACGAAATATTACTTGATAACTTTCGTTTAAATTTAGACTACGATATTTTTACTAAACATAAAACACTTGTTTTTGAAAACAGCCCATTTAAATCGGTAACATTAAAATCAATAAAAAGCAAACAAGCTATATGCGTTGATTTTAATGAACCGCATGTAGGAATTTGGACACAACACCAAAGCGGTGGCAGACCTCCATTTATTTGTATTGAACCCTGGATTGGCTTACCTGACGAAGTTATCTCAAATGGAAATATTGAGGACAAAAAAGGTATAATTAAACTTGCCCCAAATGAATCTTTGGTTAATGAACATACAATAACAATATTAAGAGGAGAAGGATAATGAAGAACTACTATTTAGCAGTAGATATCGGTGCTTCTTCGGGGCGGTGTATTTTAGGATTCCTTGAAAAAGATATTGTACAAGTTGAAGAGGTTCATAGATTCAAAAATGGCGTAAAAAAAATAAAAAACTCTTTGTGTTGGGACATAGAAAGTCTTTTTAACGAAATCATTTTTGGATTAAAAAAATGCAAGGAAATAAATAAAATTCCGGTGTCAATTGGAATTGATACTTGGGGCGTAGATTTTGTTTTACTAGATAAAAAAGGCAATATTTTAGGGGAATGTGTTTCTTATCGTGACAACAGAACAGTAGGGATGGATGCATTGGTAGAGAAAAAGATTTCTGAGTATGACCTCTTTAAAAGAACAGGCATACAAAAAATGCCTTTTAATACAATTTATCAGCTAATGGCTGTAAAAGAGAATACTCCTGAATTTTTGGAAGAAGCTGTAAGCTTTTTAATGATTCCGGACTACTTAAATTATAGGCTGTGTGGTGTAATATCAAATGAATATACTAACGCAACAACAACAAGTTTAGTTAACGTAACAACAAATGAGTGGGATAAGGAGCTAATTAAACTGCTTGATTTACCTGAGAAGCTTTTTGGTGAAATAACTAAATCCGGAACTAAACTCGGCAGTCTCTTGCCTAGTATAAAAGAGCAAGTTGGTTTTAATTGTGAAGTTATAACACCTGCAACTCATGATACAGCAAGTGCTGTATCAATGTCAGATGATGAGCAAATATTTATAAGTTCAGGAACATGGTCGCTTATGGGCGTAATAAAAGATGAACCAAACTGTTCAATAAAAAGCCACACACTAGGTTTTTCAAATGAAGGTGGCTACGATAAAAAGATTGTTTATCTTAAAAATATTATGGGGCTTTGGATTATCCAAAATGTGCAAAAAGAATTAGACAAAAAATACTCCTTTTCAGACCTTTGTTCAATGGCTGAAAATTCAAATATCGATTCAATTATAAACTGCAATGACCAATCATTTTTTTCACCGGAAAATATGATTGACGAAATAAAATCATATTGCAAAAAAACAAATCAAGCAATCCCGGAAACTCCGGGAGAAATTGCATCAGTTGTATACAATAGTTTAGCGAGTTGTTACGCAGAAACAGTAAAAGAAATTGAGCTTTGTTTAGACAACTCATTTACTACTATAAATATAATTGGTGGTGGTTCAAATGCAGACTACTTAAATAAACTTACTGCACAAAAATCAGGAAAAACTGTTGTTGCCAGTTTACCTGAGGCAACAGCTGTGGGTAATATCATTATTCAAATGCTATCGAATAATGAAATAATTGATTTAGATACTGCAAAGCAAAAAATAAAGCAATCTTTTGAATCAAAAATGATAGAACCAGCTAAATTGTTTTAAAAATGCATTTAATTACTTATAGGAGTTGATTACCATGAATGTTTACCCAAAAATTGGGATACGCCCAACAATTGATGGGCGTTGGGGTGGTGTACGTGAAAGCCTTGAAGAAAAAACAATGGCAATGGCAAAAGCAGCAGCAGAGATTATTTCAAATAATTTACGTTACCCTGATGGTACAAAAGTAGAGTGTTTAATAAATCCAACAACCATTGGCGGTGGAACAGAGTCTGCCCTTTGTGAGGATTTTTTTTCACAAAACAATGTAGTTGCTACATTAACAGTTACACCATGTTGGTGTTACGGCTCTGAAACCTTTGACATGAACCCAAAAACAATTAAAGCTGTTTGGGGTTTTAATGGAACACAAAGACCGGGAGCTGTTTATCTTGCAGCCGTAATGTCTGCATATGCACAAAAAGGTTTGCCTGCTTTTAGCATTTACGGTCATGACGTACAAGATTTGGAGGACAGCACTATACCGGCAGACGTATCAAAAAAGATTTTGGATTTTGCAAAGTGTGCTACAGCAGTT
>Ga0131853_10001809_pt1 | contig 38223 bp, 33 predicted proteins | sample TergutLab28metaG_FD_92764 | JGI IMG/M metagenome (GOLD analysis project Ga0131853, IMG submission 92764) | Labiotermes labralis P1 segment gut microbial communities from Petit-Saut dam, French Guiana - Lab288 P1 (version 2) (version 2) | ecosystem: Host-associated > Arthropoda: Insects >... | reverse complement strand
TTAAGCGGCTGCCCGAGATTGTAATGCGGTGCTAAACTTTTTCAATGCCCCTTGAGGGGTTAAGCCTGTAATATGCCCTTCCAGGGCTTGTGCATACCACTAGTTTACTAGTGGTTTTGATTTTTACTTTACAGCTAGAGTACGGTCACAGGCACAGCCACTTTCGCAATCAATTTTGCCTCCGCTTTATGCGAGGCGCCGAAATTAAACTTTGGCGCGATGTCATCAGAAAAAGCGTAGCCGAAACCTTCCGGCTGATATGTTTCAATCGATTCAAAGACAACGTCAATAGCCTTGCAGAAATCTTCCTCATTGTCAAAGGGTGTACCGCAAAAATACAGCATTGTGCATGGCGACAAGTCGATTGTTTCGTAGCCGGCCGGCAGGGGTTTGCTGTAATCTTGTGGAACTTCAACGCCTGCAGCACAAGCTGAGGTGCCGTCTTTCACGAGGTTTGCAGGCAGCTCTAAGATAGCAACGTTGTCAAATTTTTCTGAAATACTGCCCAGTAAACCTTCCCAATCACAGCCGTTTTCTTCGCAAAAGGAGAGATAATCGGTCGCGTTTTGTGAGCGTAGCAGAATCAATTTGCGCGACGGGCGGTTGACGGCCTGCACTGTTACCGTAGTCGAGAATGCATTTTTCATCTCTTTACCATTCCTCTTTTTCGTGTAAAGGTAGTAATCGCGGATTGGGTAGTATGTGAAACAACCCACGGGAGGCTTCTCTTGGCGATATTTTTTTGGAGTAATGTCGAATTGCTTCGAGAAAGCTCTGGTAAAGCCGTCGTGGGAACCGAAACCACTATTTAGCGCGACATCAATAACCTTTTCGCCTAAATCGCGGAGTTCTCTTACCGCTGCTGTAAGCCTTAACGCCCTGATGTATTCAAACGGTGTTTTACCCAAAAATTCTTTAAAGATCCGCATTGAGTGCCACAAGCTATACCCGGCGATCCGGCTCAGATCGTGCATTGTTATTTCATCATCAATATGTGAGATGATGTATTTTTGCATTCTGGACACAGCATTGATTTTTTCCCAATCTTGCACCGTTACCACCTTCCAGCTAAGATTATAAGGTAAATGATAGCTGGGCTCTCGACCTGTATTGCTAAGTGTTCCTATTTTTCTCTCGACCATACAAAGCCGTTAACCGTGCAATCTCCCCAGCCAGCTTCCCCGTAGCCGCGCTGCCCTGCATTCGCCAGCTCCAGTTGTGTTCGCCCAGGGTAGCGGGCGTATTTATCCGTGCCTGTTCACCAAGACTCAGATAGTCGGCAATCGGTACGATGGCCAAATTTGCAACGCTTGAGAGCGCCGCGCGAATGAACGCCAGCCGCCCGGCGTAACTGCCCTCGGCACCAAGGTACTCGATAGCCTTCTTTACATCCGCAGGGTTCTGCCGGGAGAACCAGCCACGGGTGGTGTCATTGTCGTGGGTGCCGGTGTAGCAGACGCTGTGCCTGCGGTGGTTGTGCGGCAGGTAGCTGCTCTCTTCGTCCGGGGAAAAGGCAAACTGCAACACGCTCATACCGGGATAGCCGCTGTCTTTGAGGAGATCACGCACTTCGCCAGTTAGCAGCCCCAAGTCCTCGGCGATAATTCTGCCGGGCGAGAATTCGGAGTTCAAACGCGCAATCAGTTCCATGCCCGGTCCTTTTAGCCACTGGCCGGAAAGGGCGGTCTCGCTCCCGGCGGGTATGGCGTAAAAGCTCTCCAGCCCGCGGAAGTGGTCGATGCGCACCACATCGTAAATCGAGAGGCTGGCGCGCATCCGCTCCACCCACCAACAGTAGTCGGTGGCCTTTAGCGCCTCCCAATCGTAGAGCGGGTTGCCCCAAAGCTGCCCGGTGCTCGAAAACGCGTCCGGTGGTGTGCCGGCTATATGTGTAGGGCAGCCATCCTCGCCCAGCAGGAATAGCTCGCGAGCCCCCCAGGTGTCGGCGCTGTCCATGGCCACGTAGATGGGTATATCCCCGATTATGCCGACCCCATTTTGGTTTGCGTAGTCCTTCAGTGCCGCCCACTGCCGGTAGAACAGGTACTGCACAAATAGCTGGTAGCTGATTTCGCCCTCTAATTGGGATTCCAGACGGGCTGTTGCCGCCGGCTCGCGCACCCGGATATCCTGTTCCCACTCTTGCCAAGAGGCCGGATTTACCCGCGATTTTATCGCCGTGAACAACGCGTAGTCTATTGCCCACCCGGCGTGTGTCTGCGCAAATTCTTCCAGCGCGGCTATATCCTCAAAGCGGGAGAACGCCCGGCGTAAAAGTGAGTCCCGCCCGGCGGCTACCGCGTGGTAGTCCACCTTGCTCTCGTCTTTCCCCCAGAAAGCGGACGCGCACTCACTGTGTTTCAGCAGACCCTGCTCGCAGAGCAGATCGAGGTCGATGAAGTACGGGTTGCCTGCAAAAGCCGAAAAGCTCTGGTAGGGGCTGTCTCCGTAGCCGGTGGGGCCCAGCGGTAACACCTGCCAGTAGCGCTGGCCTGAAGTGGAGAGGAAGTCGACCCACTCGTAGGCTGCCCGCCCAAATGTGCCGATGCCGTAGGGGGAGGGCAAACTGAAGACGGGGAGGAGGATTCCGGCGGAGCGGGTATTGATATTGAAATTTTCCAGTTGTGTCACCACCTATTTTAATACAATGGGCCGCAATGATGAGAACTGCATTCATCTTGCGTACAGATTGTGCTTATATTGGGTACGCCATTGGGAGATAGATAATACCATCTTTTTCTTGCTGTTCACTTGTTTTTACAAAACCCAAATTCTCATAGATTTTGGTGGCATATGGAGAAGAATTTACTGTTATCTGTGTCACGTTTTTATTTTTCGCTAACTCTTCAAGAACAAAGTTAAACATCTGCCTTGCAATTCCAGTTCCGTGATGCCGCTTATCTACAAACATTAGCGATATATGAGATATACCTTGTGTCGCGATCACTCCAAGGATTTCATCCTCTTGATAATACGCCCACATTTTTTTGTGTTCGGATTTTAAGGAGGATGCAACTTTGTCAAGCTTCTCATTTAAATAAGATTCAAAAGTGCTTTTTCCTTGTTCGGAATAATCCACGGCAATAAATTCGGCAAACACGTCATTTACAAGGTCGATTGCTCGGGTTAAATCCTTGTCAGCAACTTCTTTTATCATGCTACTTAACACCGCCTATATGAAAACAGCGCCACCTGGCAACGTCTAAATTATACCACAGCCCATCTTGCCAAGCAAACAAATCGCATAGTCGTGTATCTGCTAGCCACCACCCGGCAATACTAACCCCGGTGATTTTAATGACAATTGGTATACCAAGAGCGCTTCTATACTACCGCTACGGCGCGCTCTGGAAAACTTTCTTTGAAGAGCTGGGCTGCCGGGTGGTGCTCAGCCAAAAGAGCGACCAGCGTGTTATCAGCGCGGGGGACGCGCTCTCGGACAGCGAGTGCTGTCTGCCGGTAAAGGCTTTCGCAGGGCATATTGCCAGCCTGGTGGGTCGCTGCGATTACATCTTTGCTCCACGTTTTGAGCGCCTGGGCAAACACGAGGAATTTTGTGTGCGCTTTTGGGGGCTTACAGACCTTGCCCGCGGGACGCTGCCGGGGGCAAAAATCCTATCTCATAACCTGCAAAGCGGCAGGCCGGGCGCCGGGCTGCGGGGTTTTGTTGGCCTGGGCCGCGCTCTTGGTAAAAGCAAGGCGCGGTCCCTGTGGGCCTACTGGCTGGCAGTGAGGGCGCAACGCGAAAAAGACGCCCGCGACAGAGAGAAGCAGCGCAAACTGCTCGCTGCCCCCGGTCTCAAAGTTTTGGTGGCCGCTCAGCCATATATATCCTACGATCCGGCCATTGGTGGCCCACTGGTTAGGCTATTGCGCGAGGCGGGGTTAACGCCCATATTTGCCGAAGCTTGCCCCCGCCCGGCAGCTAGGCAGGCGGCCAAAAAGCTGACCCACAGCCTTTACTGGACAATGAACAAAGAGATTGTAGGCGCGCTCGAGCTGCTGCGTCCGCAGATAGACGGCGTGATTTTGGTCAGCGCATTCCCTTGCGGGACAGACTGCTTGGTCAACGAGCTGATACTGCGTCGGGTAAAAGGCTTGCCAATAACCCAGATTATACTGGACGGGCTGCACGGCCAGGCCGGGCTGCAGACTCGCATCGAGTGTTTTGCGGATATACTAAAGAAGAGGGGGCGCGGTCATGCCGGCTAGGACGGTTATCAGCTACCCGCACATGGGCAGTTACTCGGCGGTGCTCGAACAGTTGTTCGGGCGCCTCTTCCCTCACGCGACAATTTTAACTCCGCCGCCTATCACCCAAAAAACGGTGGAGCTGGGCGGGCGGTGTAGTCCCGACTTCGTCTGCTCGCCATTCAAGTACAACCTGGGCAACTATATCGAGGGTCTGGAGGCCGGAGCAAACCTGCTCTTCCAGTCTGGCACCGGCTGCCGTTACGGCTACTACGGCGAGCTCCAAGAGCAGATTTTGCGAGATATGGGCCACCGCTTTGAATTTGCTTGTCTTGCCCGGAAAAATGCCCGACCTCTGCCCCTGCTGACCCGGCTTTGGCAGCTAGGTTGTCCGCTGCCTGCCCATAAGGTTGCGGCTGCTTTCCATATGGCGGTGTGCAGCATCCGCGCTGTGGACAGCCTTGAAAACTGGATTCGCGAGAACATTGCCTTCGAGCGCGTCCCTGGCAGCTGTGACACCCTGCACGAGCAGTTTCTGGATAAAATCAGCCGTACACGCAGCCAAGCCGAACTACGCGATGCTGTCGCCGACTGCCAACGGCAGCTGTGTAAAATAAAGCTTGACTGCCCGCAAAACCACCTGCGAGTTGGCATTATCGGCGAGGTGTACACGCTTATGGAGCCCGCCAGCAACTTTAACCTTGAGCGCCAGTTGGCGGCGGAAGGAGTTGCGGTTACCCGGGCGATGAGCATCTGGTTTTTGATGTTTGGCCGCGACAACGCCACATCCCTGCGCCGGAGCGAAGGCTACCTGCGCTACCCGGTAGGAGCCACCGGAGTGGACAGCGTCTCTCAGAGCCTTGACTACGCCCGCCGGGGCTACGACGGGGTGCTGCACCTGAAGTCCTTCGGCTGCATCCCAGAGCTGAACGCGGGGCCGGTGCTCACCCGGCTCTCCCACCGGGAGGGGATGCCTATACTGCCGCTGAGCTTCGATACCCACACCGGAGAGCTCGGGGTGCGCACCAGGATTGAGGCTTTTGTGGACATGCTGCGAATGAGAAAGGGTGTTTAAAATGGAAACGATAGCCAGCCTGGGGGTCGATATAGGCTCGGTATCCACTAAAGGGGTGGTGCTGGGTAGTGACGGGAAGTTGCTTGCCCACGAATATCTTTATACCCAAGGCGACCCCCTTGAGGCTGCGCGAGAGCTGTTGCGCTCGCTTTACAGTCAGCTGCCGGTCGGAACTGTGGTGAGTAGCGTAGGCACAACCGGTTCGGCTCGTAGACTAGTGGGTGCGATGCTGGGCGCGGGAGCAGTCAAAAACGAGATAACCGCCCACGCGGTGGGCGCTCTCTCCCGCAGGCCGGGGCTGCGCACTATTTTGGAGATCGGCGGACAGGACTCAAAAATCATCCTGACCGACGGCAAAGTGGTGACCGACTACGCCATGAATACCCTCTGTGCCGCAGGGACTGGGGCTTTCCTTTCTTCCCAGGCCGAGCGGATGGGTCTCAGCGTAGAGGAGCTTGGCCAAGCTGCTCTACGCTCGGATGCGCCTGCGAAAATCGCGGCCCGGTGCACTGTTTTTGCCGAGTCCGACCTAGTCCACAAGGCCCAGGCCGGCCACAGCAAGGACGACTTGCTGGCCGGGCTTTGCCGTGCGGTTGTGCTCAACTACCTGAGCAATGTAGGCAAGGGCAAGCGAATCCGTCCACCGATAGTTTTTCAGGGCGGGGTGAGCAAGAACAAGGGTGTCATCCGCGCTTTTGAAGTCGAGCTGGGCTGCGAAATTCACGTAGACGCAGACTCTCACCTGATGGGCGCTGTAGGCGCCGCCATACTCTCGAGGGGGACGGCCACCGGCAAGCCCTTCGACTTTGCGGCTGGGGAAATCCCTTGCAGCACCAAGGTTAACAGCTGCGCCGGCTGTGCCAACAACTGTGAGATAGTCTCGTTCTACCAGGACGGCACCCTGCTAGACTGGTGGGGGGCAAAATGTGAGAAGGGTAGCGCATCGGCGTAGGGGGCGCATTGTGTGTCTGCGGACGGCCAATGGCCGCCCCTACTAAATCATATGGAGGTAACAATTTGAAAAAGTCCACATTTATTGGTACCGGCAAAAACCCAGACGGCCCCGATATTCCACTGGGTCTGGGTATGCAGCTGGCCCAAAGTCCCAAGGCTATGGCAACCTTTGGCAAAATGACAAACACACAAAAGAGCGGGCTTATTAGGCAGATACAGGGCGCGCCCACCGGCGAGGTGGCCAAGGCCAGAGTGGCCGGTGCTATCAGCCTGCTGGAGCAAGGAGAGACCATGTTTTAACTTGTAGGGGACGCGCTTGCCTGTCCCGTGAATCATTGCCAGAGGAGCGATAGCAATGCAAAAACCCGAACGAGACGTATTCCCGGCCCAGCACCAAGACAGGCAGCCGGGCAGGGAAGCCGAGATGAGCCCGCCGCCCGTTTACGACAACCCGGCCTACAAATCTGCCGGCAAGCTGACCGGTAAGAGGGCGCTTATCAGCGGGGGAGACAGCGGGATAGGACGCGCAGTCGCCCTTGCCTACGCCAAGGAGGGGGCCAGCGTCGCCATAATCCACTTGCGGGAAGAGGGTGACGCCGATGATACTGCCAAGGCGATTGAAAAAGTAGGTGGCCGATGCCTAAAAATTCGGGCTGACCTGCGGGTAGAAGAAACCGCCACCCAGGCAGTAGAGACTGCAATATCCACTATGGGCGGCCTGGATATACTGATCAACAACGCGGCGGTGCAGTACCCGCAAAACAGCCTGCTGGACATCACCGACCACCAGTTGCGCGACACTTTCGAGAGCAATATCTTCTCATGCTTTTACCTGACCAAGGCGGCGCTCCCCCACCTTAGCATGGGTGGAGCAGTAATCAACACCGCCTCTATCACGGCTTTTGAGGGCAACCCCACGCTGATCGATTACTCGGCAACCAAGGGCGCGATAATCGCCTTTACTCGCTCAATGGCCCTCTCGCTGATGGATAAGGGCATACGCGTGAACGCTGTGGCCCCCGGCCCGGTCTGGACGCCGCTTATAGTCTCCAGCTTCTCGCCCGAAAAGGCGCGGACTTTTGGTTCTACCAGCCCGATGGGACGGGCGGCGCAGCCCTACGAACTGGCACCGATCTATGTTTACTTGGGCAGCGAGGATTCATCAAATGTCTCGGGGCAGATGTTCCATGTAAACAGCGGTACAATCATCAACTAAATGCAAAGCCCGCCGCGATTGTTCGCGGCGGGCAAAGTGTTTGTATGCTTAGAACAGTCCGGTGATTTTGCCGGTGACATCCACGTCGATCTTCTCGGCGGAGGGCACCTTCGGTAGGCCGGGCATAGTCATGATTTCTCCGGTAAGGGCCACTATAAATCCGGCGCCGGCGGAGACTTTGAGCCCGCGGACGGTCACCCTAAAGCCCTTGGGGGCGCAGAGCAGCGCGGCGTTGTCCGAGAAGCTGTACTGGGTCTTTGCCATGCAGATTGGCAGGTTGCCGAAGCCGAGGGACTCGAGCTGAGCCATCTGTTTTTTGGCGGGGCCGGTAAGATCTACGCCGTCCGCGCGGTAGACTTTTTTGGCAATTGCGTTGAGCTTTTCTTCAATAGAGGCGTTATCCGGGTAAACGAACCCGAACTTGCCCTTCTCCTCACAGAGGCGCACGACCTCCCCAGCCAGAAGTTTGCCGCCTTCGCCGCCTTTGCCCCAAACTTCGGAGAGGGCTACGTTGACGCCAAGGGCTTTGCACTTCTCTTCGATTAGCTTGAGCTCGGCCTCGGTGTCGGTGGGGAAGCGGTTTATAGCTACCACAGTCGGGATGCCGTAAACATTGGAGACGTTCTCCACGTGCTGCAGCAGGTTGGGCAGCCCTTTTTCGAGGGCGGCGAGGTTCTCGGTGCCAAGATCGGCTTTGGCTACGCCGCCGTGGTGTTTGAGTGCGCGCACGGTGGCAACGACCACGCCGGCCGCGGGTGTAAGCCCGGCCATCCGGCATTTGATGTCTACGAACTTTTCAGCGCCCAGGTCGGCCCCGAAGCCGGCTTCAGTTACTACGTAATCGCCTAGCTTAAGAGCCATTTTGGTTGCGATTATCGAGTTGCATCCGTGAGCGATGTTTGCAAACGGCCCACCGTGTATGAACGCCGGTGTGCCCTCGAGGGTTTGGACAAGGTTAGGTTTGAGCGCGTCTTTTAGCAGCGCGGCCATTGCCCCCTCGGCATTAAGCATACCGGCGGTTATTGGCTGCTCATCTCGGGTATAGCCGACGATCATCCGGGCAAGGCGGGCTTTGAGGTCGGTGATGTCGCTGGCCAGACAGAGCACGGCCATGACTTCGCTTGCCACAGTGATGTCGAATCCGTCTTCGCGGGGGACACCGTTTACACGGCCGCCCAGCCCGTCTGTAACAAAGCGCAACTGGCGATCATTCATGTCTACGCAGCGCTTCCAGGTTATGCGGCGGGTGTCTATCTGCAAGTCGTTGCCCTGGAAGATATGGTTGTCCAGCATGGCGGCCAGCAGGTTGTTGGCAGCGCTGATTGCGTGGAAGTCCCCGGTGAAGTGCAGGTTGATGTCTTCCATAGGCACGATCTGAGCATAGCCGCCGCCGGCAGCGCCGCCCTTAACCCCAAACACAGGGCCAAGTGAGGGTTCGCGCAGGGCTACCACAACGTTTTTGCCAATCTTGCGCAGCCCGTCTGAGAGCCCGACAGTTGTGGTAGTTTTGCCTTCGCCCGCCGGTGTAGGGCTTATAGCCGTTACCAGAATAAGCTTGCCGTTCGGCTTGTCGGCCATTTTGTCGAGCAGGTTGTAGTCTACCTTGGCTTTGTGGTTACCGTACTGCTCAAGGTATTGCTCGTCCACTCCTGCGACTTTCGCAATCTCGCGGATATGCTGGAGTTTTGTTTCCTGGGCGATTTCGATGTCAGACTTGTAAGACATTTATACCATTCCTTTCGGTGTAATATATTGGGTTTGCTGAGAGTTAATATACAAAGGACTTTAGCTTCAATTGCTAATTCGCATAGAAATCTTTGTTCATTTATGGTAAACTGCAAATGCAAAGCTTTCTTTGTAGAATGATAGCTTAGAGTAAAGCCAACTATACCCACTATAATACTAACATAAACTTTGCCACTAATGCGACCAATTTTTTTGAGTTATTTGCAAAAACGCTCAACTTTGTATATAGTTATAAAGTTGAGCGCACCTGTTAGTGTGTTTTGCACAAGGCTATAATAAACTTAATCTATATGGAGGAGTAATTTGTGAAAGTGAAAAAATTTAAGAAAGCTACTGCACTCGTATTGATTGTTGCTATTGTTGTGCTGGGTGGGTGTGCCGCCAGGACGGAGGCTCCGGCCACCGACCCCGTGGAGTCCGATCTCGCGACTTACGAGCCGGAAAGGGGCGTTACCTCTTTAGAAATCGATTGGACGGACTACGGAGTAATTTTGAACGGCGACGGGGTTGCAGGTGCAAGCCAAAAAATTGTCGATAACATACTCCCGACCCATGTCTCGCTGCAGCCTATTGCTGAGGCGCTGAGCCAAGAAGTCTCTTGGGATCAAGAGACCGGGAGCATAACGATGTACAGCCCGAACGGCCCCATACAAATGAATGTGGGCTCGGCTGACTTTGAAATGGACGGCGAGGTCACAACCCTTATGCAACCCGTTATTTTGTCGGACGACGAGAGCACACTCTACGTGCCCATCCCGTTCTTTAGGGTGGTGTTTAGCGAAGGAGAGGCGTACTTTTCAGGTGGGCATGTAATCATAAACACCGAGGCTTCAAGTGATATGTTCTAATAATAAAGTAGCAGAGCACGTGGGCAGGGACAAGTTTTTACTGTCCCTGCTTTTCCCATTTTGCAATAAAATATCGAAAAACTTAGCAAGGAGGCTTGCAATTGCAAAAAATATTTGCTACTATGTAGGACAGAGGTGATTGTTATGATAGGAGAGCGATTGCAAGCCGTGCGCAAATCCAAGAGGATAAACCAGGAGGAAGTGGCCCGGTATTTGGACGTCAAGCGCCAGACTTACAGCGCCTACGAGCGCGGGGTCTCGGTGCCCGACTCGCTCACCCTGAAAAAGCTGGCCGACTTCTTTGAGGTCTCTATCGAGTACTTCTTCGATTACGAAGGGAACGTTATGAACGGCAGCGGGGCGCAAAACGAACAGGAAGAAAAACTGCTTATGCTTGCACGTAGAGCCGAGAAGATTCCCACAGCTTTGCGTGAGCGCATTTTGCGCAACTTTGAAGAGAATATCGACGGCTACCTTGAAGCAATGGGCGCGTCGGGGGATAAGTAAGGAATGAATCCCGAAATTTTGCGTGCTAAGCAGCTAGCGAGGGAACTGCTCCTCAGCCAGAAGTCGACCAGGCTTCCGGTCAGCGTGGAGCGGCTGAGCTTTGATCGAAGTGTGCTGATAGACTCCCTAGAGCACTACTGCGTGATGACAGGTAGCACTGTGAGGCAACTCTGTGCAGGCAACATGGCTGCCCTAAAAGACGGCTGCACCCTTGTAAGGCAGCGAGGTGACCGCAAGGTATACGTGATACTCTACAATGCGCGTGCAAATTCTGTAAGGCGACAAAGCTTTACGCTCGCCCACGAGGTGGGCCATATCTACTTGGAACACGAGGACGACGACCCGGAATCTGAGCGGCAGGCCGACGCATTTGCCGCCGAGTTGCTTTTACCACAGGTGCTGGCCGCAAAGTTTTTAGGCGGACTAGCTGTGGAGGCAGATCCAGTAGCCGCGCTCGCGCAGACCTTTGCGGTATCACAAAGTATGGCCCGCCAAAGGCTGTTAAGCTCTGTTATGGAGGCGAATTACACCGCCCAGGAGAAAGAGCTGCTCGCGCGCTACGAGATAGCGCTCCCATGCAGGGACGAGCCGACGCTGATTTATTGACAACGCCAAGACAAACAAAAACAACAGAAGAGGATGATTACGTTGGCAAACATTATTGCGTTTGATGGGAAAACCCCGGACATACACCCAGATACGTTTTTGGCGATAAGCGCCGACATTATCGGTGATGTTAGTCTCGCTGAAGGGGTGAATATCTGGAACAACGCCACCATACGCGGGGACATTAGCTATATTCGGATTGGCAAATACACCAACGTGCAGGACGGCTGCGTTATCCATGTGGACAGGCCAAGGTCCGATCAGCCTGGGTGGGGCCCGACAATAATTGGAGATTACGTAACCATTGGCCATGGGGCGATTGTCCATGCCTGCACTGTAGAGGATACTTGCCTTATCGGCATGGGCGCTATTGTGCTGGACGGTGCGGTAATTGGCAAAGGCTCGATTGTTGGCGCGGGGGCTCTGGTACCGCCGAACGCCAAGATTCCCCCGTTCTCGATGGTGCTGGGTACTCCCGGTAAGGTGGTAAAAACTCTGCTGCCGGAAAGCCTGGAGGACAGGCTGAACCACGCGAAGATCTACTACGAGTACGCTAAAAAATACGAATAGTCATATGTCTTGAAATATATACAAAGAGGACGTTAAATGTTTGTTGATAAAGCAAAAATTAAGTTGAAGGCGGGGGACGGCGGCAATGGGGCTGTCAGCTTTCACCGGGAGAAATATGTGAACGCCGGGGGCCCGGACGGCGGCGATGGGGGCAAGGGCGGCGACGTCTTTTTCGTGGCCGACAACCATCTGAGCACACTGGCCGATTTTAGGTACAAGCGCAGCTACGCTGCCCCCGGAGGCGAAAACGGCGGGAGCAAGCGCTGCACCGGCAAAAACGGTGACGACCTCGTTATTCGGGTACCACGAGGCACATTGATCAAGGAGTTCGGAACCGGTAGGCTGATTGCCGACATCTCGCGGGACCAGCCAACTCTAATAGCCCGTGGGGGCAAAGGTGGCTGGGGAAATGCTCGGTTTGCCACGCCCACGCGGCAGATTCCCCGCTTTGCCAAGCCTGGCCGCCAGGGCGACGAGCTCGAGATTGAGCTTGAGCTCAAGCTGCTGGCCGATGTGGGTTTGACAGGTTTCCCAAACGTGGGTAAGTCCACTCTGATCTCGATGGTCAGCCATGCAAAGCCGGAGATCGCCAACTACCACTTTACCACCCTTACCCCGGTGCTGGGCGTTGTTCGCCTGGAGGAGGGCGCCTCTTTTGTAATGGCGGACATTCCCGGCCTGATTGAGGGGGCTAGTGCGGGAGTGGGGCTCGGCCATGGTTTTTTGCGGCATATAGAGCGCTGCCGGTTGCTGGTGCATCTGGTCGATGTCTCGGCCATTGAGGGACGCGACCCGGTTGCTGACTTTGAGACTATAAACGCTGAGCTGGTGGCGTTTAACTCCGAGCTCGCCCAGCGGCCCATGTTGGTTGCCGCAAACAAATGCGACATTGCCAGCCGGGAGCAAATTGGCGCGTTCGCCGATTATATTAAAGGACAAGGGTACGAATTCTTCGAGATTTCCGCGGCGACAAACCGCGGCTTGCGGGAGCTTGTGGGTGCTGTAGCTGCAAAGCTGGCTGCCTTGCCACCAATCCTGGAATTTGAGCCGGAGCCGTATATGCCGGAAGAAGTCGATCCTCAAGCTTTCGAGGTCAGGGGAGGGGAGGGCTTCTACGAAGTGGATGCCCCCTGGCTGCAATCGGTGCTGGCCGGAGTTGACATGGACGATTACGAGTCCCTGCAATACTTCCAGCGAGTGCTTGTACAGAGCGGTATTATCGCAAAGCTCGAGGAGATGGGTGTCCAAGAGGGCGACACCGTACGTATTCTCGGCTTTGAGTTCGATTACGTGAGATAGAGGGAGGGCTTGCTATACCGGCTAAGTACAAAAATCCGGCAGGGCTAAGCCCGGTTACTCTGGCTTTTATGGGAGACGCTGTCTTTGAGATTATGGTGCGCGAGCGCCTGGTTATAGGCGGCGGTATGCCGGCAGGGAAGCTGCATCAAGCTTCTGTGCGCAGGGTGAAGGCAGCAGCCCAAGCCCTTGCCTACCAAGCGGTGCTGGAGGCATCGTCACAGACCGAGCGAGAGGTTCTGCGAAGAGGTCGGAACGTCAGTCTTTCCCGCTTGCCTAAAAGCTGTACCCCGGACGAGTACCACAAGGCTACGGCTATCGAGGCGCTGTTGGGTTACCTCTACCTCAGCGGAGAACAGCAGCGGCTGGAGGAAATATTTGAGCTTATAAACGAGCAAATAGCACTGAATGAGGAAGGGACGTAATAGCTAAGCCTGCACCGATGAGTTGACACAGAGGCCAACTTGTCAGTGCGGGTTGAGTCAAGTATAAAAAATTCCAATAGAAACAATCAGGTTGATTAATAATCAATATTTGCAATATCGCATTTAGTGGTCTAAAATGGTAGCTAAGAGAATTTTTCAAACTACCATAAAGGGGCCCTCAGCGATGAAGAGAAACGTGAAAAAAATATCTGTTATTCTGTGCGCGGTGGCAATGGCAGCGGTCATTGCTGGTTGTGCTGGCCAAACTCAATCTGGGGCGCCGGCAACCACCCCGCCACCTATGGTCACAACAGAAGCCCCACAAGAAATCGTAGTAGAAAACCCGACTATAGAAGCAACACAAATTCTATTCGATGGCAGCTCGACCCTGGCACCTGTTATCGCTACTATAGCTGCGGAACTCGAAGAGCAATCCGCGCAGCCAATTGAAGTCTACGTATCCTCCGGTGGTTCCGGACAAGGAATAAGCGCGATTATCAACCAGACTGCGAATTTCGGGATGCTAGCGAGAGATTTAAGAGAATCTGAGCGCGAGCAAATTCCATACTTGCAAGAATACTTAATAGGCATTGACGCACTTACAGTGGCAATCAACCCAGAAAACCCGCTCGCTGCCATGCGCGAAGGCCTAACCACTGAAGAAATCGTACGTATATTCTCGGGTCAGTACGCAACATGGCAAGACTTTGATCCCGCTCTACCCGACGAAGAGATAGTCGTGGTAGTTAGGGATATTGGCGGTGGTGCCCATGAAGTCTTTCAAACTAACATAATGGGCGATGTCGATGTAAGAGCCGACGCTATACAAGCACCGTCTATGGGTGCGCTGATTAACCGCGTTATTGAGAACAGGAATGCTATCGGCTACGCATCTTTCGGTGTGTCGTACCAAAACCAGCAGTACCTAGCCTTCATGGAAGTAGATGGAGTCGCGCCCAATGTTGAAAATATACTTAACGGCACTTATATAATACAAAGGCCGCTTATCCTCATCAGCTCTGGCCAGCCAAGTGAAGCGGAACAATACTTTCTTGATGCGATTTTTGGCGACATGGGACAGGGTATAATAGAGGAGATAGGCTTTATTCCGATGAGCTAGGAGCGTATGGTGAAAGAAAAAACAGCTTTATGCTTATTTGCCGCCGTTTCGTTTGTTATTCCGGCTATATTCATAGTCATATTGGTACACGTTATCTATCAAACTATACCGGCGGCTACTGGGCTTGGGATGTTGTTGTTCGATACTTCAGGCGTTTGGCGACCTTTGGGCCAAACGCCCTCTTTTAGTATTCTGCCTGTAATATCAGCTACCATGTATGTGGCGTTTTTAGCGGTGGCCATTGCTGCACCTATTGGCGGCATGGCCGCGATTTTTTTGAATTATTACGCGGGGCGGCGGCTGACTAAGCTGGTGCTGGCTTTTGTTGATTTGCTGGCGGGTGTGCCGTCTGTTATTTATGGGTTCATTGGTTTGGTGGTCGTGGTGCGGAACTTGGAGCGTATCTTTAATATGTCGGCGGGCGAGTCTATATTGGCGGCGGCACTTGTGCTCAGCGTTATGCTGCTGCCATACATCATATCCACCTACAGCGAGTCTATCGAAAAAGCTAAGAATAAGTACGATACCGCATCTAGGGCGCTGGGCGTATCGGCGGAATACTCTGTGCTTAAAGTGATTATCCCCATAACAAAGCGCGGTGCAGCTGCGGCAGTTATATCTGCATTTGGCCGTGCCTCCAGTGAAACTATTGCTGTTATGATGGTTATTGGCAATGCACCTATCTTCCCGAGGCTTTTGGGAAGAGGGCAAACCATTTCTGGTTTAACCGCCCTTGAGATAGGCAGCGCGGAAATAGGAAGTGTGCACGCCTCGGCCATTTACGCGGCCAATTTAATGCTGATGTTGACGCTAAGCGTTATTTTGCTTATAACATATTTTTTGAGAAGGAAACTGTTGAGCGAATATGATAAAATATAGGAACACCTTACTGAAGCTAACGGCATGGCTTTGTGGGGGCCTTGTGGTAACGGCGACATTTTTTATATTCGGCTACATCCTTTACCACGGTGCCTTGAATATAACGTGGAACTTTGTTTCTGATAGGCCGAGGGGGGTCCCCATTGGTGCAGAGGGCGGAGTTTTTCCGGCGATAACGGGCACTGTGTACTTGGGAGCGTTGTCCGGGCTTATGGCCGGCCTTGTGGGAAGTATCACGGCGATATTTTTGGTTTTCTATTGCCGCAATAGGTATGTTAAGGGTATTATCAAGGCGTCTATATATTTTTTATCGGGGATGTCGTCTATACTTTTTGGGCTTGTGGGCTATACCATTTTGCTGCATATGCTCGGTATGCCTCGCTCTTTGCTTGCCGCTGGCATAACTGTTGCAGTTATGATTTTGCCGTTTATTACGATACGTATAATAAAGTTGTTCGAAGAGGATTCTACTGAGCTGCTCCACGCTTCGCTGTGCCTTGGGGTTTCAAAAACCTATATACTGCGCAAGATTATTCTGCCCAGTTACTATATCAACATCTTAACCTCCATTACCTTGGGTGTGGCATATGGTATAGGCGCGGCGGCGCCCGTTATGTTAACCGGCGCTGTACTTAACGCACCCACGCCGCAGAGCGTTACCCAACCGTTTATGTCTCTATCGTATCATTTATTTATTCTTGTCAGCGAGGGCATTTCCCTGACAAACGCTTACGCCTCGGCGTTTTTGTTAATGGCTATACTGCTGGTGCTAAATGCGGCTTGCAGAGGGCTGGAGTATTTCAAGAAAAAGGGTGATTAGTATTATCACTACAAAAAACTTGCAGGTTTCTTATCTGAACAAGCAAGTCCTAAAAAATTTCACCTGCGAGATACCTAAGAATAAAATAACTGTCATAATAGGATCGTCCGGTTGCGGCAAGTCTACTTTTTTGAAAAGCATAAACCGCATTGTAGAAGAAGAGGGCGGCAGGCTGTCCGGCGAGATATTCATTGGTGACAAAAACATTAGCGACCTGCCAAAAGAAACCCTGCGCAAACAAGTGGGGTTAGTTTTCCAGACCCCCTTGGTCTTCCCGTTTAGCGTAGAAAAAAATATACTGTACCCACTAAACTATCACTTTAGCCTTAGCAAAAGCGAACAAGCCGACAAAGTGAAGCACTACCTACAGCTAACAGGCCTCTACGAAGAAATCAAACAAGACCTGGATATGCCGGCCTACAAGCTATCCGGAGGGCAGAAGCAACGGCTCTCGATAGCGCGTTGTTTGTGTATAGAGCCAGCGATACTTATGCTGGACGAGCCATGTTCCGCCTTGGACATGAAAAACACAATTTCTATAGAAAAACTGCTAATCGAGCTAAAGGAATTTATTACTGTGGTTATAGTGACGCATAACCTCTCGCAGGCTAAACGAATTGCAGATCATGTGCTGTTTATGGATAACGGTGAATTGATTGAGGCAGGCGACTATTCTATTTTTTCTGACCCCAAAGAGGAATTGACCAGAGCTTATATAGAATATATGAATTACTAGGAGACGGAAATGACTATAAAAATACCGGGGCGCGAGGCGCTGGATATACGCGCAATTGTGTTTGACTACAATGGTACGTTGGCAACTGATGGCAAGTTGAGCGATAGTGTAAAGGTAAAACTTAGGGAACTTTCTAAAAGTTATGAGTTATATGTTTTGACTGCGGATACATATGGTAGCGCCGCGCGTGAATGCGAGGGGTTGCCCGTAGTGCTAAAGACGTTTGACTCCGAGGGCGCTTCCGCGTTTAAGGCGCAAATTGTAAAAGAGTCAAACCCTGCACATTGCGCGTGCGTGGGCAACGGATTTAATGATATGGATATGTTTAAGGAGGCAGCCTTGTCTGTGGGAGTTTTGGGAGACGAGGGAATCTATGCCGGACTTGTGCAGCGATCGGACATATTGGTAAACTCCATTGAAGATGGACTGGATTTGTTTTTGAACACTGACAGGATACGTGCGGTTTTGAGGTCTTAATTAAGGGCAATATGCTCAGCTAAGTATAAAGGAAAAGCGATGCAACGTGAAAACGTTGCATCGCTTACTTATGCGGGTACTATTTAGTTGATCTTGATAACAACGCCCGAGCCAACTGTGCGCCCGCCCTCGCGGATAGCAAAACGCAGGCCTTCTTCGATAGCAATCGGGGTGATGAGCTCTACGTCCATCTCGATGTTATCGCCGGGCATACACATTTCAACGCCCTCAGGCAGTGTTACAACGCCGGTAACGTCGGTGGTGCGGAAGTAGAACTGTGGGCGGTAGTTGCCAAAGAACGGGGTGTGGCGACCGCCTTCGCTCTGCTTAAGGACGTAAACCTGCCCCTGGAATTTGGTGAGAGGTTTGATAGAGCCGGGCTTAGAAAGCACTTGGCCCCTTTGAATGTCTGTGCGCTGTACACCGCGCAGCAGTGCGCCGATGTTGTCGCCTGCTTCAGCGTAGTCGAGGATTTTGCGGAACATCTCAACGCCGGTGACGACAGTCTTGCGGCTCTCATCGCCCATACCAACGATTTCAACTTCTTCGCCGGTTTTGATCTGGCCGCGCTCAACTCTACCGGTAGCAACTGTGCCGCGCCCGGTGATTGTGAAGACGTCCTCAACAGGCATAAGGAAAGGTTTGTCGGAAGCGCGCTCAGGTGTAGGGATATAGCTGTCAACAGCAGCCATCAGCTCAAGTACAGGTGCGTACTCAGGACCAGAAACGTCCGTGCCGCCCTCAAGGGCTTTAAGTCCGCTGCCTTTGATGATGGGTGTGTCGTCGCCAGGGAAATCGTACTCGCTGAGCAGCTCGCGGATTTCCATCTCGACCAGCTCAAGCAGCTCGGGGTCGTCAACTTGGTCAACTTTGTTCATGAAGACGACGATATAAGGCACGCCAACCTGACGGGAGAGCAGGATGTGCTCGCGAGTCTGAGGCATCGGGCCGTCAGCTGCCGAAACAACCAGGATCGCGCCGTCCATCTGTGCGGCACCGGTGATCATGTTCTTAACGTAGTCGGCGTGGCCAGGGCAGTCAACGTGGGCGTAGTGGCGGTTTTCGGTCTCGTACTCAACGTGGGAAGTGTTGATAGTTATACCGCGCTCTTTTTCTTCAGGTGCCTTGTCGATCATGTCGTAAGACATAAACTCGGCGCCGCCCTTCATACCCAAGGTTTTGGTAATAGCGGCGGTGAGGGTGGTTTTGCCGTGGTCAACGTGACCGATGGTGCCGATGTTAATATGCGGCTTGTTGCGTTCAAACTTTTGCTTGGCCATTGCTAATTTTCCTCCCTTTATTTCAGGATACTTTGTTTTTTCTCGAAACCCAATTATATCTGCTATTGTAGCAAGTACCGGCAGAAAATGCAAGCACTATTGTCAAGAAAGTCACGGCAAACGCACGGGCACAGAATTTGCCATACGAATCGTAGGGACGATCGCACTCGATCGTCTGTTGCCAACAATTCGGTGCAGATTCGCGGACGACCGAGGGCGGTCGTCACTACTCCGGCTTCTTGTTGATAAGTCCCTCAGCAATTGACTTAGGCACTTCGATATAATGGGAAGGTTCCATGGTGTACTGGCCGCGTCCCTGAGTCTTGGAACGCATGTCGGTGGCGTAACCGAACATCTCGGAAAGCGGGACGTGAGAATCGATTTGCTGGGCGCCGCTTTGAGCTACCATCCCTGCGATTTGACCCCGGCGGCTGTTAATGTCGCCGATGACGTCACCCATATACTCTTCTGGCACGGTTACAGTAACCTTCATGATGGGCTCAAGCACACAGGGGCTGGCTTTTTGCATGGCGTCCTTGAACGCCATCGAGCCGGCGATTTTGAAGGCCATCTCAGAGGAGTCGACCTCATGGTATGAGCCGTCGTACAGGGTGACGACGATGTCCTCCACCGGGTAGCCGGCCAAAATACCCGCTTTCATGGCACCCTGGATACCTTGGTCGATTGGGCCGATATACTCCTTGGGTACGGTGCCACCCACAATCTTGTTCTCGAAAACATAGCCTGCGCCGCTCTCGTTGGGTGCTATGCGAATCTTGACGTGGCCGTATTGGCCCCGTCCGCCTGACTGCCGTGCGTACTTGGTGTCCGACTCGGCTTCCTTGCGAATAGTCTCTTTGTAGGCAACCTGGGGCTTACCGACGTTGGCCTCGACCTTGAACTCGCGGAGCAAGCGGTCGACTATAATCTCAAGGTGAAGCTCGCCCATGCCAGCGATTAGGGTCTGGCCGGTCTCCTGGTCGGTGTAGAAGTGGAATGTGGGGTCCTCTTCAGCCAGCTTTTGTAGCGCGATGCTCATCTTTTCCTGGCCGGCCTTGGTCTTGGGTTCAATCGCAACTCGGATAACCGGGTCTGGGAACTCCATAGACTCTAGAATGGTCGGGTGCTTGGCATCACACAAGGTGTCGCCGGTGGTGGTGTTCTTGAGACCGACAGCGGCCGCAATATCTCCGGCGTAGCAGGTCTCAATGTCCTGCCTGGAGTTTGCGTGCATCTGCAGAATACGGCCTAGTCGCTCGCTGTTGCTTTTGGTGGAGTTAAACACCGAGCTGCCCGCATCAACCTTACCCGAGTAGACCCTAAAGAAGCAGAGCTTGCCCACAAACGGGTCAGTGGCAATCTTGAAGGCTAGTGCGGAGAAAGGTGCGTCGTCGCTTGTTGGGCGCGAGTCTTCCTCCCCAGTTTTGGGGTTGATGCCCTTAATGTCCTCGATGTCGGTGGGTGCGGGCATATAGTCGACTATGGCATCAAGCAGTTTTTGCACACCTTTGTTCCGGTAAGAGGTTCCACAGACAACCGGCACCATCTGGTTTGCCAGAGTAGATGCCCGAATCGCCCGCTTGACATCGTCAATCGGCAGGTCTTCTTCGCCGCCCAGGTAACGCTCCATCAGCTCTTCGTCTTGCTCGGCGACCGACTCCATGAGCTTGGCGTGTTGGTCTTTGGCCAGCTGCAGCAGGTCAGCGGGAATCTCCTCCACGCGGATATCCTTGCCCAGGTCGTCGTAGTAGACGTATGCCTTCATCTCTACAAGGTCGATAATTCCGCGGAAGACATCCTCAGCGCCGATAGGAATCTGGATTGGCACCGCGTTACACTTGAGCCGATCTTTCATCATCTCCACAACGCGGAAGAAGTCGGCCCCCATGATATCCATTTTGTTTACGTAGGCCATGCGGGGCACGCGGTATTTATCCGCTTGGCGCCACACAGTCTCCGACTGGGGCTCAACGCCGCCCTTGGCGCAAAAGACAGTTACAGAGCCGTCCAGCACGCGCAGGGAGCGCTCGACTTCTACGGTGAAGTCAACGTGCCCGGGTGTGTCGATAATGTTTATTCTATGGCCGTTCCAGAAGGCAGTTGTGGCAGCGGAGGTAATAGTTATGCCTCTCTCCTGCTCTTGCTCCATCCAGTCCATTGTTGCGGCGCCCTCGTGAGTCTCGCCAACCTTATGCACCTTTCCGGTGTAGTAAAGTATACGCTCGGACGTAGTCGTTTTACCAGCATCAATGTGGGCCATTATGCCTATATTTCGAGTAAGCTCTAAAGGCACTTCTCTTGGCATAAAGTCCTCCCAAATTAGTTAATAAATTTCAAGTTACCATCTGTAGTGTGCAAACGCGCGGTTGGCTTCGGCCATCTTGTGGGTATCGTCGCGTTTTTTGCAGGCGCCGCCGGTGCTGTTAAGGGCGTCCATGATTTCGCCTGCCAGACGCTCGCGCATGGTCTTTTCGTTGCGATTGCGCGAGTAGCTGGTCAGCCAGCGCAGGCCCAAAGTTTGTCTGCGCTCAGCGCGTACTTCGATCGGCACCTGGTAGGTTGCACCGCCCACTCTTCTCGCCTTTACTTCCAGCACAGGCATAATGTTCTCCATAGCTGTCTCAAAGGCGTCGAGCGGGTCTTTGCCTGTCTTTTCTTTTACGATGTCAAAGGCGCCGTAAACAATTTTTTGAGATACGCCTTTTTTGCCGTCCAGCATAATGCTGTTGATAAGCCGGGTTACCAGCTTAGACTTGTACAGCGGATCAGGCAAGACATCGCGTTTTGCAATAGTTCCTCTTCTCGGCACTTTACTTCCCTCCTTCACAATAATGAATTCATCGGTACTCGAAAGCGTCAAAAAAACTCCCGTTGTGCCGGCATAACGTTTAGTATATGTTAACCGTTAATTCCGGCAAAAATCTTTTGCTCTGGCAGTTTTTTACTTCGCTCCGGCTTTGGGCCGCTTTGCCCCGTACTTGGACCGGCTCTGCTTGCGGTTTGCAACACCCTGGGTGTCCAGTGTTCCGCGGACAATGTGATAGCGGCAACCGGGCAAGTCTTTTACTCTCCCGCCGCGAATAAGCACCACGCTGTGCTCTTGCAGGTTGTGGCCTTCGCCAGGGATGTAAGCCGTAACTTCGATCTGGTTGGAGAGCTTGACCCTAGCGACTTTGCGCAGCGCGGAGTTGGGCTTCTTGGGTGTAGCTGTACGGATAGCCGTGCATACGCCGCGTTTTTGCGGGGAGTCGTGGTCGGTCATGATCCGCTTTTTGGAGTTGAGCCCTTTAAGCAGCGCGGGCGAAGTGCTTTTGGTTACGAGAACCTCTCTGCCCTTTCTCACCAGTTGGTTAAAGGTTGGCATTTGTATCCTCCTTTCCTTGAAGATATATTGGTAAGCGCGAGCGCGCTATCAATCAAACTGGGGGCGCTAATGCCCCGAAAAATTTTATCACTTTTGGGGGATGTTGTCAAGTACGGGCGAACTGTGTTCGCCCGTAAGTTTCCATTAGGCTGCATGCAGTCGGGCGGTCACAGATCGCCCCTACAAACTGCCTATTCCGCTCTCTCGATAAATATCGGGGTATTGAAAGGCATTGCGCCACTGTGTGGGGTATTCTCCTGGGTTTTGCGCTGCTCGGCTGCGGCGTCTTCTTCGGCTTGTTTAATCGCTGCATCGAACGCGCTGGGCATGGGTATCGAACGGCGCTCTTTCTCGAACTTGGAGTAGACTACAGTGCCCGTACCCGCCGGTATGAGCTTGCCGATTATGACGTTCTCTTTCAGCCCGACCAGCGGGTCGACTTTACCCATGATAGCAGCTTCGGTGAGCACCCTGGTGGTTTCCTGGAAGGCCGCCGCGCTCATAAAGCTTTCGGTAGCCAACGAGGCCTTGGTGATGCCCAGCAACAGGGGAGTACTGGTGGCGTGCCTTAGTTCTCCACCGTTAGCGGCGTTGAGCTGGTCAATGTGGTCATTGGCCGCATTCAGCTCGTGTTTGGAGATTGTCGAGCCGCTGATAAGGGTGGTGTCGCCTTGGTCGTCTACCTTTATTTTGCGCATCATTTGGCGAACTATAACCTCGATGTGCTTATCGTTGATATCAACACCCTGTGTGCGGTAAACCCGCTGTACTTCTTGGATGAGGTAATCCTGCACAGCCATCTCGCCGTTGACTTGCAAGAACTCAGCCGGTTCGACCGAGCCCTCGGTCAGCTGGTCACCTTTCTTTACGACGTCACCTTCGGCCACCTTGAGGGTGGAGCCGTAGATAACCTGTTTTTCGAAGCGGTCGCCGGTTTCACCATCCGTAACCACTGCGAAGTCGTTGCCCTTGGCGTCCTTCTCAAAGCTGACAACACCGTCGATGTGGGAAAGTATAACGGCGTTCTTGGGCTTGCGGGCCTCGAACAGCTCTTCAACACGAGGCAGACCCTGGGTGATGTCGCTGGCTGACGCGATGCCTCCGGTGTGGAAGGTACGCATGGTTAGCTGGGTGCCGGGTTCGCCGATTGATTGGGCTGCAATGACGCCCACAGCTTCGCCGATTGCAATCGGCTGGCCGTTGGCAAGGTTGGCGCCGTAGCACCGTGAGCAGACCCCGTTTTCGCTGCGGCAACCCAGCAAAGAGCGGATGGTCAGCTTGGTAATACCGCTGGCGACAATTTTATCCGCGTCCATCTCGGTCATCATAGTGTCTTTTGTGACTATTATTTCGCCGGTGCTCGGGTTAATGACGTCCTCGACTGAGTAGCGGCCCAGCAGGCGCTCGGAGAACTCTTCGATTACACGGCCACTGTCCAAAATCTCCTGGACAATGACGCCCCCGGTGGTGCCGCAGTCTTCCTCCCGGATAATGACCTCTTGGGAGACGTCGACCAGGCGGCGGGTAAGGTAGCCGGAGTCGGCGGTGCGCAGGGCGGTGTCGGCAAGGCCTTTGCGCGCGCCGCGGCTGGAGTTGAAGTACTCGAGGATATTCAGTCCCTCACGGTAGTTGGAGCGGATGGGAATCTCAATTGCGCGACCGGAGGTGTTGGCGATAAGCCCACGCATACCTGCCAGCTGGCGTATCTGATCCATGCTGCCGCGAGCACCCGAGTCCGCCATCATGAAGATGGGGTTTTCGGGCCCAAAGCTGTCTTGGAGTGCGTCCTTTACTTTGGCGGTAGTCTCGTTCCAGGTCTTGATCACCCGCTCGTAGCGCACTTCTTCGGAGATCAGGCCACGATCGTACCGGCGCTGAATCTCGTCGATTTTTTGCTCAGCTTCGGCCAGATACTGCTTCTTCTCATCCGGCACAACTGCGTCCGAAACCGAGACAGTTATGGCGCTTCTGGTGCTATACTTGAAGCCCAGCGTCTTGATTTTGTCAAGCACTTCGGCCGTGCGTGCGGTGCCATGGCGGGATATGCAGCGCTCGATTACCTTGCCCAGCTCTTTCTTGCGGACAAGGTGCTCAACTTCCAGGTCGAACTGGGTTTCGGGGTTCTGTCTGTCAACAAAGCCGAGGTCTTGGGGTATCGGCTCGTTGAAGATAATCCGGCCCACGGTGGTGTTGATAACTTTGCTGCGTATCTCGCTTCCAATTTCGCGTGTCATGCGGACTTTTATGGGTGCGTGCAGGCTTATCACCCCATCGCCATAGGCCATGATAGCCTCGGCAGGGCTGCAAAAAGCCTTGCCTGACCCTTTTGCGTCGTCCACTTGTTTGGTGAGATAGTAGGAGCCGAGAACCATGTCCTGAGTGGGCACGGCCACCGGTCGTCCATCCGAGGGCTTGAGCAGGTTACCGGCAGCCAGCATCAGGAACCGGGCTTCACTCTGGGCCTCAGCCGAGAGGGGTACGTGGACAGCCATCTGGTCGCCGTCGAAGTCGGCGTTGTAGGCGGTACAGACCAGCGGGTGGAGCTTGAGCGCGCGGCCTTCGACCAGCACCGGCTCAAAAGCCTGGATGCCAAGTCTGTGAAGGGTAGGCGCGCGGTTGAGCAGCACCGGGTGGTCTCTGATGACAACTTCCAACGCGTCCCAGACCTCTTTGGAGGTTGCGCGCTCTACCATCTTTCGGGCTTGTTTGGCGTTTTGTGCGTCCTTGTTGTCCACCAGCCGCTTCATTACGAAGGGCTTGAACAGCTCGATAGCCATCTCCTTGGGCAGGCCGCACTGGTACATCTTGAGCTCGGGCCCAACCACGATAACCGAGCGGCCAGAGTAGTCTACGCGTTTACCCAGCAGGTTCTGCCTAAAGCGGCCCTGCTTGCCTTTGAGCATGTCAGATAGTGACTTGAGCGGCCGGTTGTTCGGCCCGGTGACCGGGCGGCCCCGGCGACCGTTGTCGATAAGGGCGTCCACAGCCTCTTGGAGCATCCGCTTCTCGTTGCGGACGATTATATCTGGTGCGCCCAAGTCCAGCAGTTTGTTTAGCCGGTTGTTGCGGTTGATCACCCGGCGGTAAAGGTCGTTGAGGTCGGAGGTGGCAAAGCGCCCGCCGTCCAGCTGAACCATTGGACGTATCTCAGGTGGGATAACCGGTACAACATCCAGGATCATCCACTCCGGCTTGTTACCGGAATTTTTGAAGGCCTCAACGATTTCCAGACGCTTTAGGGTCTTGGCCTTCTTCTGGCCGGTGGCGGTCTTCAGCTCTTCTTTGAGCTCAACCGAAAGGCCGGAGATGTCGATCTGCTCAAGCAGCTTTTTGACCGCCTCGGCGCCCATACCAGCCTCGAAGTCATCTTCGTAGGCCTCTTTGAGCTCGCGGTACTCTTTCTCGGTGAGCAGAGTGTACTTTTTGAGGTTGGTGCGGCCTGGGTCAATGACTATATACGCCGCAAAGTAAAGTACTTTTTCCAGCAGGCGGGGGCTCATGTTCAACAATAGCCCCATCCGCGAAGAGGTACCCTTGAAATACCAGATATGAGAAACAGGCGCGGCCAGCTCGATGTGGCCCATGCGCTCTCTGCGGACTTTAGAACGAGTGACTTCGACCCCGCAGCGCTCGCAGACCTTGCCCTTGTAGCGGATGCGCTTGTACCGCCCACAGTAGCACTCCCAGTCCTTCTGGGGACCGAACACGCGCTCACAAAATAGGCCTTCACGTTCCGGCTTAAGTGTGCGGTAGTTTATGGTTTCGGGCTTTTTCACTTCGCCGTAAGACCAATCCCGAATAGACTCGGGGGACGCCAGGCCTATCTTCATGGATTCAAATACATTAAATTCCATATTACAAAACCCCTCTTTCTATATGGGAATCATTAGTCCTCGTCTTCCTCTTCCGCTGAGTCGTCCATATCGAAGTCGTCTTCGTCTTCCTCTGGCGTAAGAAGTGGATCGTCGTCATCGCTGCCGTTGGTTGCAGAGGACTCGCCATCCATATCCGGGTGTTCGATGCCAAAGCCCGCCTGGATTTCGCTGTCGATTTCGACAGTTTCGAACAGCTCATCCTCTTTGATAGAAAGCCCCATATTGTCGTCGTCAAAGGATTGTTTGAGGTCAATCTCCATGTTGTCTTTGTCAAGCACTTTGACGTCCAGGGATAGCGACTGCAGTTCTTTGATAAGCACCTTGAAGCTCTCGGGGATGCCCGGCTTGGGTACATTCTGCCCCTTGATTATCGACTCGTAAGTCTTAACGCGGCCCACGATGTCATCCGACTTGACGGTGAGTATCTCTTGCAGGGTGTAGGCAGCGCCGTATGCCTCGAGCGCCCAAACTTCCATCTCGCCGAAGCGCTGACCGCCGAACTGCGCCTTACCGCCCAGCGGCTGCTGTGTTACAAGCGAGTACGGCCCTGTAGAGCGGGCGTGAATTTTATCGTCAACCAAGTGGTGGAGTTTGAGGAAGTACATATAACCCACAGTTACCGGATTGTCGAAGGCTTCGCCGGTGCGCCCGTCGTAGACGATGCTTTTGCCGTCTTCCGAGTAGCCGGCCTCTTTGAGGGTGTCCATAATGTCGTACTCGCTGGCGCCGTCGAAGACAGGAGTCATTATCTTCCAGCCCAGCTGCTTTGCGGCGCGTCCCAAGTGAACCTCAAGCACTTGCCCGATATTCATTCGGGATGGCACGCCCAGCGGGTTTAGCACCACGTCCAGGGGGGTGCCGTCGGGCAGATAGGGCATATCTTCGGCGGGCAGCACTTGAGAGACAACGCCCTTATTGCCGTGGCGGCCGGCCATTTTATCGCCCACAGAGATTTTACGCTTCTGAGCGATATAGCAGCGGACAGCCATGTTTACCCCGGGGCTGAGCTCGTCTGAGTTCTCGCGGGTGAAGACCTTTACGTCCACGATAATGCCATATTCGCCGTGAGGCACGCGCAGGGACGTGTCGCGCACTTCCCGGGCCTTTTCACCGAAGATGGCGCGCAGCAGGCGCTCTTCGGCATTGAGCTCGGTTTCGCCCTTGGGGGTTACCTTGCCGACCAGAATATCTCCGGCCCGCACCTCGGCACCTATCCGGATGATTCCGCGCTCGTCAAGCTCCTTGAGCACGTCGTCGCCTACGTTGGGTATGTCGCGGGTGATCTCTTCTGGGCCAAGCTTTGTGTCCCGGGCCTCTATCTCGTACTCTTCGATGTGGATGGAGGTGAACTCATCATCCCTGAGCATCCGCTCGTTTATTAGTATGGCGTCCTCGTAGTTGTAGCCCTCCCAAGTCATAAAGCCGATGAGCACGTTTTTGCCCAGGGAGATCTCGCAGTTGTCGGTGGCGGGGCCGTCGGCTATCACGTCCCCAACTTTGATTGCGTCGCCAACATTTACGATAGGCCTCTGGTTGATACATGTTCCCTGGTTGGAGCGCATGAATTTGGTGAGCTGGTAGCTCTCTACCCGCCCAACGCTATCCTTGACCTGCACTTCACGTGCGCTTACCTTGGCCACGGTGCCCTCGGTGCGGCTGATTATAACCACACCCGAGTCGATGGCGGCCTTATGCTCCATCCCGGTGCCGATAATGGGGCTTTCCGGCTTTATCAGCGGTACGGCTTGGCGCTGCATGTTCGAGCCCATCAGGGCGCGGTTGGCGTCGTCGTTTTCAAGGAAGGGTATCATCGCGGTGGCGACGGATACCACCATCTTGGGTGAGATGTCCATGAAGTCAACTCTGGCCGCCGGAACTTCCTGGATTTGGTCCCTGGTGCGGACGGTAACGCGTTTGTCGGTGAAATGCCCTTCACTGTCCAGCGGTTCGTTGGCCTGGGCGACAACATAGTTGTCCTCAACGTCGGCGGTCATGTAGACCACTTCATCGAGCACTCGACCGTTTTCTTTGTCCACCTTGCGGTAAGGGGCCTCGATGAACCCGTACTCGTTTATCCGCGCGAAGGTAGCGAGGTAGGATATAAGCCCGATATTCGGCCCTTCCGGGGTCTCAATCGGACACATGCGGCCGTAGTGGCTGTAGTGAACGTCGCGCACCTCAAAGGAGGCCCTGTCCCGAGAAAGACCGCCGGGGCCAAGGGCAGAGAGCCTGCGCTTGTGGGTAAGCTCGGCCAGTGGGTTGGTTTGATCCATGAACTGGCTGAGCGGGGAGGAGCCAAAAAACTCCTTGATAGCGGCCATAACCGGCCGGATGTTTATCAGTGCTTGGGGGGTGACCACTTCCATGTCCTGACTCTGAGTTGTCATCCGCTCACGGATAACCCGCTCCATACGGGAAAAGCCGATGCGGAACTGGTTTTGCAACAGCTCGCCAACCGAGCGGATTCGCCGGTTGCCCAGGTGGTCGATGTCGTCGATATTGCCCAACCCCTTGCTCAGGCCGAGCAGGTAGTTGATTGAGGCGAAGATGTCGTCCTTTATAATGTGCTTGGGGATAAGGTCGTCAAAACGCTCGCGGATGAGCTTTCTGCGACCATCTTCATCCGAGGCAGCGTCGAGAATCTCGCGGAGCACAGCGAAGCGCACCTTTTCGTTTATCCCGATGTCGGTACAGTCGAAGTCTACAAAGTCGTGGATATTCACCATGCCGTTGGAGATAACCTTGGCTTCAATGTCATCCACCCGAAGGTAGGCCATGTCTACACCGGCGCGGTCAATTTCTTCGGCCTGGGCACGGGTTAGGGTTGCGCCCTCCTCGGCCATGATTTCGCCGGTTAGTGGGTTTATCACCGGGCGAGACAGGGTTTGTCCCACCAAGCGATTTTCGAGCGAGAGCTTCTTGTTGTACTTGTAGCGCCCAACTCGGCTGAGGTCGTACCTGCGCGGGTCGAAGAAAAGATTGTCTATATGGGTCTGGGCGCTATCCACAGTGGGAGGTTCGCCTGGACGCAGCTTGCGGTAGACTTCCAGCAGCCCTTCTTCTACGTTGTGGGTGGCGTCTTTGTCCAGGGTAACTTTAAGCAGCAGGTCTTCGCCGAAGAACTGCTCTATCTGCTCGTTGCTGCCAAGACCGAGGGCGCGCACAAAGGTTGTGACCGGTATCTTGCGGTTCTTGTCTATGCGCACATATACTATATCGTTGGAGTCGGTTTCGTACTCGAGCCAAGCCCCACGGTTGGGGATAATAGTGGCGGAGTAGAGTTCTTTACCGGCCTTGTCCCGGGAAAGGGCATAGTAAGAACCGGGCGAGCGTACCAGTTGGGAGACAATAACCCGCTCGGCTCCATTTATAATGAAGGTGCCGCTTTCGGTCATCAGCGGGAAGTCGCCCATGAAGATGTCCTGTTCTTTTACCTCTCCGGTCTCTTTGTTGAGCAGGCTGGCCCGTACGCGCAAAGGGGCGGCAAAAGTTGCGTCCCGCTCTTTGCACTCTTCAATCGTGTACTTGGACTCGCTCTCCATCCGGTAGTCAATGAAGCTCAGCACCAGATTTCCCTGGTAGTCCGTGATGGATGAGATGTCCCGAAAAACGTCCCGCAGCCCCTCGGTCAAAAACCAGCGGTAGGAGTTCTTTTGCACCTCGATGAGGTTTGGCATATCCAAGACCTCATTGATGCGGCTAAAGCTCATGCGGACGTTATTCCCCAGCTTAACCGGCTTGACTTTTACCATAGGTCAAATCCTCTCCATTTCTGATTCCCTCTTTCAGCCCCGTAGAAAAAAACCAAAAACTATTGAAAACTTTGCCCGGCTGTGCTATAATACCCTAAGTTGGGCATATTTCAGCCATTTTAATACAGACAATCATTATATCGCACATCTAATATGGATGTCAATACATATATTGTCGAAGTTTACCTGCAATCTCATTTTTTTTACAAAAAAGTCATATCTTATTTGTGAATGTCGCATGTTTATGTAACACTCGCACGGGACGATGCCAATATCGGCCCGTTTTTTGCGTCTTAAGCAACTTACTAAAATTATGTAAGCGCCACCACCGCTTTAAAAGTAATCGAGGTCATTCTGGCTTAAAGGCAAGAATTCCCCCGGTTGCGCGCGGATAAAAAGCTGTCCCGGCAAAATAATATTCGGGCTAATATAGCAAAAAAGGAGTTTTGAGCTCATGCATAGAGACAAGCTTATTTATGAAGTAAAGGAAGAATATGCCCGCCTGGCAGCCGGACACAGTCGGGAAGATTTTATAGATGACGTAAGCAGCCAGAGTGCGGAAAGTTATTTTGAGCAGCTTTTGCAAATGGTGATAAATGGTATTGAAGAAGGCCGGTTTGACCGCTTTATGAACGGTCGGCAGGTAATGGAAGCCGTAGCCAACAACCGTGAGCGCTGGGGTATTTTGATTCCTCAATAGCAAGACCGGTGATTAAGGGTTTTGTTACACAGTTTTAACATTTTTTAATAAATGCTATTTAAGCGCATGTTACCGGTGTTTTTGGAAAGAATTTTACCAAGCTGTGCGCTGCTCGTATAATCGCCATGAAATGTTTGCGGGGGTTTTAAGGTGCTGTTTATCGACGCGCCAAATTTGTGGAAGCCGCACGGGGCCCAAGCGGATTCTGGGTGCATTAGGGGAGTCGACACCCCAGGTGCAGGCGCTCATAAGCTCTTGAAACATGACGTAAAATATAATTCAGATAGGAGTTTTTGAAGATGAAAAGCAAAAAAATAATTGTATTGGTACTTGTTTTGGCACTGGCCCTTGTCGCGGTTGGCTGCGCGACCAATCAGCCAACCCCCCCGCCGGTGGCGCCCACCGTTGACGAGGATGATTACGACTACGGGTACGAATACGGTGACGTGTTCGAGCTTGGCGATGGGTTTGAGGACTTTAGGCCGGAGATTGGCATAGAGTTTGAAGGCCAGCGCTATGGTGAGCAAGAGTTTTCTGACGAGAACGTACAGCTCACGGTTTTCTTCGACAGGCCCCAATTCACTCATAGCGATGTGGTGGGCGTGTTCGCCACCATTACAAACATAGGCGAGGAAATTGTCGTGTTTACCAAGGGCTCGGGTTCCAATCGGGTGCCGGACGCCCTCACTGTAAACCTTGGGGAGCTGACCGCGCTATTCCACCCGGCAGTCATGACTATGGATTTGCAGACCAGTTGGCTGGAACCCGGCGAGAGTGTTACCTTTGCCCTGCCCTTCGCCCCCTATACCCACACAGACACAGACGCTGCGTTCCCACCGATGATCGGCTTTGACCGGGACATCGAGTTCTTCCAAGGCGACGACGAGTGGGTGCGAGTGCAGGTCGGAGAAATAGCGGGCAGCGTAAGCTTCAGCTATGTCACCCGAGGCGCGGACGACTTCTTTATCATCGTCGAGGGCGACGAGATTTTTGAGCTGGAAGGCAGCTTTGCCGTCAACCTGACTGAGCACGAAATGTCCGGCACACCGACAGCCCCTGAGGCTGCCAACGGTGAAGCGGACGCAGAAGTAACCGGCTGAGCCCTGCCAGTAGCCGCAGTTGGCGGTGTCGCGCCAGAAGCGCCAGACTTTAACGCGCCAATGCAAGGCGACCCTGAGGCGCTTGCGCGCATGGTGGAAATGGGCCTGATGTACGAAGGCGGCAGATTCACAGCCGCAATGCTGGAAATACCCGGCGCCGGTAGTTAATTTTTGGAGGGCGACACCAAACGTTAACGATACAGTTCCAACTTTTCCTCTCACAGCTATACGCAAGCCGACGAGCCACCCATAGTCCGCTGGGTGGCTCGTCGGCTTTTGATTTTGGATATGCCTGGAATCTATCTCCTACACAAAATTTTTCTTTTGCAAACGCCAAATGGGTGCCAGCCGCACACCTCGCAGATATCATCGAAAATCTCGGGGGTTATTGTGGTGGCTATTTTTGACAAGGCTTCGCGATATGTATACTCCTTCTCCTCAATGCCGAAGTGGCCGATGACCTTTTGGTCTAGGCGATTTACCTTATCGTTCACTTCGCAGAGGTTTTCGCCCAGCATTTTGGGGCAACACTCGCAGATGTCGTCAGTCGAGAAGACAACTTCAATGACAGTGTCTGGGTTGCTGCGCAAAGTATTGACGATTGCGCGCATATTTTCTACAAACTCGGGGCTGTAGCCTTTGCCGCTAAACCCCTGGGTGCAGAGCAGGTGGTGTGGACGCAGCCTCATATCCGCACCCTTGCAGCATTTAAGGCTGCCTTGATGGCTTTACTAAAATGCGGAACTAATATTATCATTATAGCGGATGTAGGAATAAATGGGGCAACTGCTAGGACAAATGAAGATGCTATACTTGCCGAAGCATACCAGCTAAAGTAGAACATACCGATAACTAGGTTGAGTGCAGTGCCCGACACTAGCCCGGCGTAAGTCCAAGAAAGTTTGCCGGTTTGCGCACCGAACCCGGAAAGCAGCGCTACAAGCGGGAAGGAAAGGATAAATCCGCCGGTGTAGCGCATAATCACACCCATACCGCCGGAAAAACCGGCAAATACCGGAGCGCCCACAGCGCCCAGCAAAACATAAACAATTGTCGCAAGGGCACCGCTTTTGGGGCCGAGCACAAGCCCAGTAAGGGAAATAGCCGTTACCTGCAAAGTGAACGGCACCATCCCGGGGAGCGGGACTTGTATCTGGGCGCAGATGGCAATAACCGCGACAAAAATAGCTATCCGACAAAGTTCGTGCACCGTTAGCTTAGAATTCACAATTACACTTCCTCTCTCATTTCCAACATTCTAACACAAATTATAAATTTTTTCAAAATAACGGTGCGATACCGCACCAAAAAAGAGTGGGCATTTGTGCCTCCAAAGCCTGTCGGCATCAACGAAAAATAATAGTTTGTTCATAGCAGATTTACATTTTGGGGATAAAATGTTAGGCTGTACGCATATGTTTTACCTTGCAAAGTTTAGTGAGAAAATCTAACACTATACATATGTTTTACTGCAAAATTTTTGCGCAGCCTATTGACAATTGCATCATAGTGTTATAGTATAGTGGTACACCGCAACGCAAGCGCAAATGTTATTTTATAGATCAACACATAGCAAGCGCAGCTTGACCAGCGCGTGCCAATGTACCAAATAAACTCAATATCTTGCGCACAGGCGCTTTTGTTTTGGAGGAGGCTTTAATATGAAGAAAAATGTAGCGATAAAAGTGATCTCGCTGAGTCTGGTGCTGGCCCTATTTGCCGGTTGCGCCATGGCGGCGGGCGCTGTTGATCCTGCGGCGGAAGAAGAGGTAGTGATAGCCACTGCGGTGGAGACCGCTTTCCTAGAGCGCACTGCAATACGCAACGAGTTGACATACATAGGGCAGGTTCAGCCGCTCAAGACAGTAAATATAGCCAGCATGTTGGCCGCTGAGGTAACCGGTGTAAACTTCAACGTAGGGGACGAGGTGGAGGAGGGCGACGTGCTCTTCACTGTGGATGCCCAGGACATGCAGAACCAGATACGGCAGCTCCAGGCTTCCGTGAATGCGCTAAATGTCGGGGTAGAGTCCGCCCAATATCAACTTGAGCTATCGGCTGATGGCGCACAGACGCGTCTTTTGGAGCTTCAACAGGAGATGGCTCTCCATAATAGTGAGAGCGGTGCAGCTTTGGCAGAAGCGCAACGGGACACTGCCTACACACAAAGCCAGATGTTCCACTCGTTCAATCACCGGGAGTTAAGGGATATAGAAAGAGACCGACGCTTTATAATGGACGAAATTAGAGACCTAACCCGTGGACTCAATAGGGACCAGTATATAGAAAATCCCAGACATCCGGAGCGGTATGACCCATGGGTGGGGGCACAGTATCAGGCTCTTAGACTTCAGCTATGGCCGCTGGATCAAGAGGCTCAAGCGATAGCCAGCAGGCAGGAGACGTTGCGACACGCAGAGCTTGCAGCGCAAATCGGCCAATCCCAAGCCGCTGGCTCGCTGGCCATTGCCGAAGAAATGCTTGAGACCCACCGCGAAGGCATGGAGCAAAACCAAAGGATGGCCGAGTTTGGGGTGCAGAGCGCCCAGGCCCAACTGCAGTCAACCCAAACTCAGCTCGCGATCGTGCAGGATAACCTAAACCGCGCCACCATCACCAGCCCGATCTCTGGGGTTGTAAGCGCCCGCAATGTCGAAGTGGGGCAGATGGTTACCCAGGCGGCAATGCCATTTACAATCGTGCAGCTCGACCCGGTTATAGTCCAGGTAAGCGTTTCCGAGGCGCTGATAAACCTTGTGCATGTCGACCAGGAAGTTGACGTTGTGGTGCAGGCCCTGGGCGACAACCAAAACTTCACCGGCAGGGTGACTATCGTCTCGCCTATAGCCAACCAAGCCAGCACTTTCCCGGTGCGCATTGAGCTGGACAACCCGGATGGTCTTATTCGCCCCGGAATGTTCTCCCAAGTTACCTTTGTACAGGCCGAGAGTCGAGGCAACTTTGTAGTGGCCCGCAACGTGGTTATGAGCGACGAATACGGCCAGTTTGTCTATATTATCGAGGATGACCACGCTACGAGAAGGCCGGTGACCACGGGGCTAGAGAGCGGCAACCTCATCGAGATAACCAGCGGAGTGAGCGAGCGCGACCAGATAGTTGTGGTCGGCCAGGAGTTTCTGCTTGAGGGCACGTTGGTGAATGTTGTGACCACCAACCGGTAGGAGCGGAGTTCCATCCCCGCCTGTATCACTCACACATCCCACAGGTGGTTGGAGCTACATTTTCGCCCGGCCGGAGCTTTTCTGGGTGAGACATGCGGTTGGGCGTGGAAGCCCGACCCTACAAAACAGCGTTACGGCGGAATCTTCCGCCGTACTTCGTTAATGGCGCGTTTAGCAGCGCACTGGCACACATAATTCCAGCATAATAGGAGCAAACGATGACCAAACTTTCTGTCCGTCGGCCGGTGGCCACACTTATGATTCTCCTTGTCTTCCTGGCCTTCGGCGGGATGAGTCTGTTTAACCTGCGCATGGATCTTTTCCCCAACATGAACATTCCGGTTGCGGCGGTTATAACAACCTACAGCGGTGCGGCCCCCGACCAGGTTCAGCGACTAGTGACTGAGCCCATAGAGCGCGGCGTGGCGACACTACAAGGGCTGGATACTCTCAGTTCAACTTCTGATGAGGGCTTCTCCTTTGTAGTTATGCAGTTTAGCAACGATGTGGATATTGACATGGCGGCAATTGACATACGCGAAGCGATTGACATGATACGAATGGCTCTGCCGGACGGCGCGGGCGACCCCATGGTCATAAAAGCCGATATGAACATGGGAATGGATGCTATTATAATCTCAATCGCCTCCGACACCCACGATCTTGTAACGATGCAATATATTGTAGAAGACCGCATCAGGGACCGGTTGGCTCGCCAATCTGGGGTGGCCACGGTTAACCTGAGCGGCGGGCGGGAAAGAGAAGTCGCAATCGAGCTGATGACCGACCGCATGCGCGGATTTGGAGTTAGTGAAGCCCAAGTGATGGGTCTGCTCGCTACCGAGAATACATCCCGGCCTGTAGGCACTCTTGACGAAGCTGGGCGGAACCTAGCGGTTGTGGTAGATGCTCAGTTCAGTAATCTGGATGACATCCGCAATCTGCCGATCGTTACCCCAATGGGTGGGCAAATATTCTTGCGGGATATAGCCGAAGTGCGCGAAGTTTACAGCGAACTCTCGTCTTTTTCCTACCTCAACGGAGAGCCGGCGCTTACTCTTTCTATCCAGCCGCAGTCGGATGCCAACACTGTCAACGTATCTCGGGCTGTGCGCAGCGAGCTTGACCGCATTATCGCTGAGTTTCCCGAGCTGGATATAGGCGTTATTCTTGACCCGGCTGACTTCATTATGGGTTCAATTAATGCGGTCTCAAACACCGCGCTATTCGGGATGTTTTTGGCTATCATAGTCCTATTCTTCTTCTTGCGGGATATAAGGGCAACTTTGGTTTTGGCGGCGGCTATTCCACTTTCTATAATAGTTACGTTCAGCTTTATGTTTTTTGCGGGCATGTCTCTAAATATGATGAGTTTGGGCGGCCTGACCCTGGGTGTAGGTTTGCTGATCGACAACTCGATTGTTGTGCTTGAGGCGATTTTCCGACGGATGTCTGTAGGGGAAGACAGGGTACGCGCGGCAATTAATGGCACCAAGGAAGTTATGATGTCGATTGTGGCCTCTACCATAACGACCATGTCGGTGTTTGTGCCGGTGGCTTGGCTAGGCGGGCTTATTGCCCAAATATTCACCGATCTTGCACTTTCGGTTTCCTTCTCTCTGGGTGCGTCTTTGCTGGTGGCTATTACCTTTGTGCCTATGGCCTGCTCGCTTTTCCTGGTGCCAAAAGAGCTTAGAACCAAAAAGAGGAGATGGGCCTTTACCGAGAAGCTGGGTGACGCAGTTGAGGGCGTGGGTAAAAAGATTGATTTCATTGGGCCGGTGTACGCAAGGGCGATAGCGTTTGCAACTCGCCGCCGCGTTTTAGTTATGATAATAGCCTTTGTGTTCTTTATGGGCTCGATGGTTTCTGTGGCGGTTATCGGCACCGAGCTTATGCCTGCCGCAGATCAGAGCCAGATTAACATAGGTGTCCGCCTGCCAACAGGTGCGGTGCTTGAGCGGACAGATGATGTAACTATGCAGGTGCTTGACCGGTTAGAAGGCGTGCCGGAGATCAGCAATGTCTCTACTACGGTGGGCGGTGGCGGTTTTTTTGGAGGCACAACCTCACATTCAGCTTCAGTGACGGTGGCTCTTGTGCCGCTGGCAGAGCGTGAGCGCTCCTCCACCGAAATCGCCAATGAGATACGTGGTTTTATGCACGACATTGCTGGAGCTGAAATTACCGTTGAGGCGCTCACTTCGATGATGGTGATGGGTGGAATGGGTGGCGGGGACGTGCACTACAACATACTGGGTGATGACATTCTGACCCTGGTGGAGGTGTCTGAAGACCTAGTTGAGCTACTTGGCCAAGTGGAGGGGCTGCGGGACGTTACCAGCTCTATAGGCGAGACAATGCCTCGCGCTGTTGTAAATGTAGACCGGATGCGGGCTTCCTCTTTCGGATTGACTGCTCAGGGGATTATGAGTGCAGCAAATAACGCGATTCAGGGCAGCCAAGCGACCGTAATGCGGGTGGCCGGGAACGAGCTGGCTGTCCGTGTCAACAGCGGGGACGCCGCTGTAAACGACCTCACCGGTCTGGAGACCCTACTGATACCAACCCCGGCCGGGACATCTATCCCGTTGCGCGAGGTGGCCACGATTGAGATAACACAGTCGCCTATGTCAATTAGCCGACACAATCAGCAGACGGTTATGACAATATCCGGCAGCCTGGACGGGCGTGATTTGGGTTCGGTTGTCAGCGATATAAATTATCTAATCGCCACGCAGTATATCTTCCCTATGGGCGTGTCACTTGAACCCACCGGTGACCAGGAATTCATGGATCAAGAGCTTCAGAGTTTGATGCTCGCTATGTTGGTAGCAGTGTTTGTGGTATACGCCATCATGGCCGCCGAATTCGAATCATTGTTCTACCCATTCATCATCATGTTTGCGGTGCCGGTGGCGCTTTCCACCGGGATATTCGGTCTGCTAGTCATGGGGCAAAGTCTCGGCATAACCGCAGCCCTAGGGCTTATAGTATTGGTGGCAATTGTGCTAAACAACGGCATTGTGCTTATTGACTATATAAACCTTTTGCGGGGCAAGGGGATGCCCTTGATTGACGCTGTGCGGGAAGCGGGCGTTGTGCGCCTGAGGGCGATTTTGATGACTACTCTCACAACCGCTCTGGGTCTGCTGCCTATGATGTTGGGCCGAGGCGAAGGTGCCGAGGTTATGGCGCCGCTGGCTGTAGTGGTAGTGTTTGGCCTGGTGTTCTCAACATTTGTTACCCTGTTGGTAATCCCCGCTATATACATCACCTTCGAGAATATCCGCACCAAGCTGTTCGGCGAGCGCACCAAATTCCGCGAGATTGAAGAGATATAGTGTAAAAACAGGAAAGGCCGCCCTCGGCGGCTTTTCCTTATGGTTATAGCTTTAGCGCAACTTAACCCCCGGTTTTACCGGGGGCGATAAAAAGCTTTAGCAATAGAAAGCCTCCTGTAGTAGACTAGCAATTGGTTTGGCGACCGCATTACAAGCAACT
>Ga0131853_10001807_pt1 | contig 38241 bp, 30 predicted proteins | sample TergutLab28metaG_FD_92764 | JGI IMG/M metagenome (GOLD analysis project Ga0131853, IMG submission 92764) | Labiotermes labralis P1 segment gut microbial communities from Petit-Saut dam, French Guiana - Lab288 P1 (version 2) (version 2) | ecosystem: Host-associated > Arthropoda: Insects >... | reverse complement strand
TCACGTCCACCTTCTTTTTTGATTGTGTCATACATCTCTTTAGTGAAGGCATTATACTCACCAGCAACTTCATAAGCCCATTTGCGGAAGCCACCTTCTGTAAATTTCATGATATTTCCTTTATGAACAATGGTTAGACGCTGCTTATTTTGACTAATTGCATAATCAAATGCAGCTTTTACAAGACGCTTTGTCCCTTCTGAACTGACAGGTTTAATACCAATGGCTGAAGTTTCAGGGAAGCGAATTTTGTTGACATCTAGCTCTTCTGATAGAAAAGTAATCAACTTTTTAGCTTCATCAGTCTCACTTGCAAATTCAACCCCTGCATAAATATCTTCTGTATTTTCACGGAAGATGGTCATATCGACTGCTTCTGGCTTTTTGACTGGTGCGTCAATTCCAGTAAAATATTCCACTGGTCTGACACATGCATATAAGTCAAGTTGCTGTCTTAAAGCGACGTTTACTGAGCGGAACCCTTTGCCGATTGGTGTGCCCAGTGGTCCTTTGATGGCAATTTTGTGCTCAAGAATGGCATCTAATGTTGCTTGTGGTAAGTATTCGCCCGTCTGCTCAAATGCCTGCTCTCCAGCAAGAAGCTCTAGCCAGTTGATGCTTTTTTCTCCTTTAAATGCTTGCTCAACCGCTGCATCAAAAATTTCCTTTGCTCCAGCAAATATTTCTTTTCCTATTCCATCTCCTTCGATGTAGCAGATGGTCGGGTTGTTGTTAGTTGTCATGGTGAATCCTCCTATTGTTTTCATGCTATTTCTTGAATAACTGAACCTACGCTTGTACACATCACATCAAAATTAGGTATGGCTTTTTTACCAACATTCTGAATAGCTTGAGCATAACTTTTAGCTAGGTCAGCTATCTGGGGATGTGTCTTGTAATAATCTGAAATATACCTTTTTAAGCTTTTATCAATATCTGAGTAGTCCGCTTGGAGCTTTTCATAATGAGCTAAAAACCAAAGCTCAATCTTTGGATTTGAAAAGCCAACTATATAATCCATTTGTAGTAGTTTATTAAATTTCTCTGATGTCATGTGATCTTTATCAACGATAAATGCAACTTTATCAAAAGCAATCAAGTTTTTTCTATCGTACTTTCCCCTAAGGGCTATTTTTAACAATTCGTCATGATTTTTACAACGAACGAGATTAAGTTTATATTTAGAATCACGCACCCATTGCTGTTGATTAAGTGCCTTGAAATAGATCATTTCACTGTCGCCTTCAACAAAAATAGTAAATATCTTCTGCTTGATTTTCCTACTCATTCTCTACACCAAAAATGCTCATCAAGCCTGCATCGTTGATAATTGGTTCAGCACCGAAAAGACCTGCTTCATACTTTGGTGCATATTTAATGTCAGAGCGTGTTTTTCCTATATCATCAAAGTCTGAGAGTTTAAAAATTTCACTTTCTCCACTGGTTTTTTTTTGGACAAAATATATTTGATGTTTACTGAGTAAATTCATCAAGCTACTGTCATGTGACGTTGAAATGAATTGAATAGAATTTTTTTCACTATTTAACAACTCCACCAGAGTGTATGTTAGTTGTTTATGCAAAGAAAGGTCGAGCTCGTCTCTAAAAAGTAAACTTTCATGTGTCCTGTCAGGATTTAATAGCAATAAAATAATTTCAAAATATGCCTTGGTACCTTGACTTTCATCTTCAAGTGGTATCCGGAATTTTTCTCCGTTATTCTCGTGAGTAAAATATATTTTTGCGGTCTCGTTGCTTACTTCTTTAGTAGGTTTACGTTCTTCAACTTCAATATCCAAAATATTAAAATCTGCAAATTGAAGTGCATATAAAACTTTTTCCTTAAAATCTTTATCGGTTTTTAATGCAGTAACAGTGTTAGTAGATGCACAAAAAGAATCATAGAACCAAGAAAAGGCATTTTTAGCTTCTTCTATATTGTAATTCTGGGCAAAGAAAATAAGTAAACTAGTTTTTCGAACTGTTTTTAAAAGATTTTTAACAGCATCATCTAAGTTGACAAAATTAAAATCTTGATAGTTCCGCTCGAAAACCATTGCATTATCTTTATGGAGACTTTCGTATACGACCTCTTTGTAATTATATTCTAAATGATATTCAAAGACAGTATTTTCACGTAAAAATTTGATTTCAAATCGAGTATTATCTCTGTTAGATGCAAAGGTGTCAGTAAATAGTCTTTCATTATCACTACCAGTTGGACGAGTAATAATTTGACTAAGTGTTTGCAGTGCCAAAAGAATATTCGTTTTACCGCTCGCATTGGCACCATAAATGATTGCATTCTTTAAAATACGAATATTTCCATTTTTTGTGCTAACCTCAAATCTTCGATCTTTTTTAATCCGCTCATTCTCATTAAGAACAAAAGATATCTCTTGTTCATTCTTAAAAGAACGAAAGTTTTTCACTTTAAAAGCTAGTAACATTTTTTCTTCGCCTCCTTAAAAACGATTAATCGTATTTTAATTATAGCAAATATTTTCTGTTATGTCTATAAAATTCTGTGCATTTTTTAACTTTATCGAATTAAGTTTTATAATCTTCTGCTAAAATAGCATATCGCATTGAATCGGATAACCCATAGCGTGGTGTTGGAATAACTTGACGCAAAGTTCCCTCATACGTCATCCTACATTTTTCCATGACTTTGCCTGAGTTAGGGTTAGCTGGATCGAATTCTGATTCAATTCGGTTAACACCTACTTCTTCAAAGAAAAATTTAATCAGAACAGAGAGTGCTTCTGACATGATTCCCATTCTCCACCATTTCTTCCCGAGGCAGTAACCGACATGAACCATTTTAATGCTATCTTTTTGACCAACAATGCTAATACTTCCGATGGGTTCATCTCCTAATGCTTTCAAAGTAATCGCCCATTGATAAAAGTCTATACATTCATATTGATTGATCCAATCTTTTAAAACCTGTTTAGTTACTTCAACATTTTCATGTGTCGGCCATGACAGGTATTCAGTTACTTCGGCATCACTGGTCCAATTGTTATACATGGCTTCGGCATCATCCATTTTGAATGGGCGTAGAATTAACCTTTCGGTTTCTAAGACTTTCGTTCCTAAATGCTTCATTTCTTACACCTTCTTCCTTCTAGTTGACATTTTTTGAGCATTAGTTTGATGAGAAATTTATTTTGTTAATGCTTAGTTAAATGCTCAAAATAGTCAATTACCTTTAACGGATGTCTTACACAGTCAAAGAGTATTTCTTTTCCATAAGCGTCATAAATGGCACCAAACAAGTCATTGCCAAAACTGTATAGCAAAGGATGGCTTAACCTTGGTGTTTCTTCGGCTTGCTGTTCTTCCGTATGAAAGTTTAACCAATAATCTTTGAATTGCTGTTCGACCTCATCACGGCTTATCGTTCCGTCACATATGTCTGCTAGCGTTTTTTTGAAAACACTTAATGCATCATCAAATTTTCCATTTAAATAATCCATCGAAAATGCATCAAGTCCTAAATTTGCAGGACGATCCTCGTATAAGCATTTTGAAATAATCCCTTGTGCATTGTTACAGAATTTTATCGCTAATCCTTCACTAGCAAAGGAATGAATATACCATTCTTCAAGTGAGAGCGTATCTTCAAATTCAGATTGATACTTCATCATCCCCACATGATGTATTTCATGAGCAAAAAGTAGCGGTAACACTTTTAGGTTGTCACTAGCAAGCCTTAATAAATCGAAATGAAAAGCACCGTCAAAAACATATCCAAAAGAGCCTCCAATACTCATGGTACAAATAACATCAACATTACCCATATTAATGCCATCAGGTAATCCCCGATTTACCATTACTGCTACTTCTGAAAGCATCTCATCAGTAATAAATTGCTTGACTTCACTTAAGATCCTTCCATAATGTTCAGGATTTTCATATGAAAATAGCCAAAGGGAGTGTTTATCTTTTAATTCTGTCATGCGAGACTCTCGTAAGAAAGGTATTTCTGATTCTTTTATGGTATTTAGATTCAAAAAATAGTCAAGGACAGATTCTTTCCTAGTCACACCATATCTTCTAAACTCATACTCATAATCTGGATGGTTAAAAATTTCAGAAAGCTGAGCGTGGGTTGCTTTCCCCATTTTTAAATCTTGCAAAAATTGCAACATCAGCAAAATACTAGATATTCGTAAATTAATCTGCATTTTCACAAACACTCCTCGTCATTAGTAGTTAACATCAATACCTTAAAAATATTACATTCTTATGACATCTTCTTTTTAATAACATAAGGCATAATGCCATCGTTGGCATAGTACTCTAAATCAATTTGTGAATCAAAGCGTAAGATGGCTTCGAATGCTTTATCATCCGCTGTTACTTTTACCTTTTGACCAATTTGTGGCGACGCTGGTAAATCAATCGAATAAACTTCTTCACCAGTTAAGCCTAATGTAGCTGCATTTTCTCCCTCTAAAAATTGCAAAGGTACAACACCCATCATGACCAAGTTACTGCGGTGAATGCGCTCAAAGCTTTCTGCAATAACAGCTTTTACACCGAGTAATTTCGTTCCTTTTGCTGCCCAATCACGACTTGACCCCATGCCGTAATCTTTTCCTGCTAATACAACAAGCCCTATTCCCTCTTTTTTGTATTTCATAGCAACATCATACATCGGCAAAATTTCACCATTATACTTACTAAATCCACCTTCTACACCAGGCGTCAACTCATTTTTAATGCGAATATTTGCAAAGGTACCACGCGTCATGACTTTATCATTTCCGCGTCTTGCACCATAGGAATTAAAATCTTTTGGCTTGACCCCATTCTCTTGTAAATAGACACCTGCTGGCGAATCCACTTTAATGGCACCTGCTGGTGAGATGTGATCGGTTGTGATAGAATCTGCAAATTTAGCAAGGACTTTTAAACCTGTTAGTTGTGAACTTTTGATAGTGGTATTCTTTAAATTTCCAAAGTATGGCGGGTTCGATAAATACGTTGAATGCTCAGGCCAGTTGTATACTTCACTTGTAGTCGTTTCGATTTTATTCCATGCTTCGTTTGTATCAAAAACTGTCGCATAAGTTTCTGCATATAATTCTTTAGTGAGATATTTGCTGACCAATGCCTCGACTTCTTTAGAGTCTGGCATGATATCTTGTAGGAAGACTTCCTTCCCATCAGCATCTAATCCCAAACTAGCTGTAGCAAGGTCACGTCGAACATTACCAGCAAGTGCATATGCGACAACAAGCGGTGGACTTGCTAGGTAATTTGCTTTAATCAAAGCGTGAATTCGACCTTCGAAGTTTCGATTTCCACTTAGCACACTAGTAGCGATCAGATCATCAGCAATAATCTCTTTTTCCATTACTGGCAGTAATGACCCTGTGTTTCCAATACAACTCATACAACCATATCCAACAACATGGAATCCAAGCTGTTCTAAATAAGGCATTAGCCCTGCTTTTTTAAGGTATGCTGTAACGACTTTTGAACCAGGTTCTAAGCTTGTTTTGACATTGTCTGGAACTTTTAATCCTTTTTCTACTGCCTTTTTAGCAAGTAATCCCGCTGCGATCATAACAGATGGATTACTTGTGTTTGTACAACTTGTAATGGCAGCAACAGCGATCTTGCCATCATTGTCTTTTAAGTCACGACGGCTTTTGACAAAGGATTCGAAATTGCTACTTAGATCTTTTAGTAATACCATATCTTGCGGTCTAGATGGACCTGACAAGCGAGTGGTAATTTCATCTAAGTTAATGGTGATAACCTGGCTATATTCTGGTGTCTTGGCGTCTTTGTCATAGAATAACTTGTTTGCTTTAGCATAGGCCTCTACAATGGCAACTTGCTCTTCTGAACGGTTCGTATTTCTTAAAAAATTTAAACTTTCTTCGTCAATTGGAAAATAGCCACAAGTCGCGCCGTATTCAGGTCCCATATTGGCAACAGTTGCACGGTCAGATAAACTTAAATGTGTCATTCCTTCACCAAAGAACTCAACAAATTTCCCAACCACTTTTGCATCACGCAGAACCTTCGTCACGGTTAATGCTAAATCAGTAGCCGTCGCAAATGCACCTAGTTTTCCGACTAACTCAACCCCGATAACCTCTGGCATGGTTAAGCTACTTGGTTCCCCTAGCATAACAGCTTCAGCTTCAATACCACCAACGCCCCATCCTAGAACGCCGATTCCATTAATCATGGTTGTATGGCTATCAGTCCCAAATACACTGTCTGGGAATAGCAAGCCATCTTTGTTTGTGACGACATCAGTCAAATATTCAATATTGACTTGGTGAATAATGCCAGTTGTAGGTGGGACGACTCTAAAGTTCTCAAATGAGCCTTCTGCCCATTTTAAAAATTCATACCTTTCACGATTTCTTTCAAATTCTAAACGAGCGTTCTCTTTTAAAGCATCATCACTACCTGAACGATCTACTTGAACAGAGTGATCAATAACCAAATCAACTGGAATTTCAGGGTTGATTAAGCCTGGATCTCCACCTAGGGTCTTCATGGCATCGCGCATGGCTGCTAAATCTACAACAGCTGGGACACCTGTGAAGTCTTGTAAGATCACGCGGCTTGGTAAAAAGACTGTTTCTGATCCGACTTTAAAACCACAAACATTGTCAATATGAGTCTGTGTAATAGACAAATCGTTTTTCTGACGTACCAAACTCTCAAGTAACATTCTTAAGCTATATGGAAGTCGTTCCACACCTGAAATGTTAGAGATATCGTAATAATTATAATCTTTTCCTAAAATGTTTAATGTTCTCATTTGTCACACTACCTCTCATCCAAATTCACATATTCTCTTGACTCTGCAACACTCGCATAAGCCGGTCTAATGATTTTATTCATATTGATTAATTCTTCCATGCGATGGGCAGACCAACCTACAATTCTAGCGATGGCAAATAATGGTGTGTATAGCTCTTCTGGAATATCTAAAATTTTATAAACCAAACCTGAATAAAAATCTACATTAGGGGAAATTTCCTTGTATGTCTTATGCCTTTTCAAAATGGCAGCTGGTGCTAGTTGTTCCACTAATTCGTAAAGTTTAAATTCAGCTTCCAACCCTTTTTCTTCTGCTAAATCAGCGACATAAGACTTGAACACCTCGAACCTCGGATCGCTTTTTGTGTAAATGGCATGACCAATTCCATAAAGTAATCCCTGTTTGTCAAAAGCCTTCTTATCTAGAATTTGATCTAGGTAATTTGCCACTTCTTCTTCATCTTCATGGTTTTTCACATTCTCTTTGATGTTTTCTAGCATATGTGTTGCCTTGATATTCGCGCCGCCGTGTTTGGGGCCTTTCAAGCTAGAAAGGGAAGCTGCAATGGCGGCATAGGTGTCTGTTCCACTTGATGTGACCACATGGGTTGTGAAGGTTGAATTGTTACCTCCACCATGCTCCATATGTAAAATAAGCGCGATATCTAATACTTTTGCTTCCACGTCAGTGTAGGTTTTGTCCGGGCGTAATAGTCGCAACACATTTTCTGCCGTGGTTAATGCTGGATCTGGGTAGTGAATATGGAGGCTTTCATGTTGCTTTCCGTAATTGTACGCATGATAAGCATAAATGGCAAGTAATGGAAATTGTGCAATAAGGTAAAGAGATTGATCTAACACTTTTTCAATTGAAATATTGGTCGGATCAGGATCGTAATTGGCCAATGTTAAGATACTGCGGCTTATAGAATTCATTACATCAGAGGATGGTTTTGGTAAAATCACGTCACGAACAAAAACTTTTGGGAGCGATCGCCTAGATGCTAAAATGTCATTAAAAACCTTTAGCTCATCTTTGGTTGGTAACTCGCCGAATAAAAGTAAATAAGCAACTTCTTCGAAACCAAATCGATTTTTTGCACGTAAATTCCCGACAATATCTTTAACATTATAAGAACGATACTCTAACACACCTGGTATTTGATTTCCCTCTGCATCGAAGCCATGAATCGTTGAAATATTGGTCAAACCCGCCATGACGCCTTTTCCATTTTCATCTCGCAAACCTTTTTTAACATTATGTTGCTGGTAAAAAGGTTCTGGTATTTGGGTGTTTTTTAGGATTTTTCCTTTGTATAATTGAAGCATTTCATTCATAATTTTTCACCGCCTGAAAGTTTTTTTTCTAAATAGAATACACGATTTGACAACAAAATTCAATAGATTAATGAAAATTTTTACATTGACTTTCGTTTTCACACACCCTGAATCCAACTATTCAGGATATAAATCATCAATTCAAGGTAAAAAGCCGGCACTAGGTCCAGCTTTTTTATAATTTTTTCGCATAATCTGCTTTGTTTTCTTGCTTAGATCTCGCAATGGCAAGGGCATCAGCTGGGACATCTTTCGTCACCGTCGATCCTGCTGCGATATAAGCACCAGCACCGACTTCAACTGGGGCAACCAAATTGACATTAGAGCCAATCATGACATCAGCACCAACGATGGTTTTAAATTTACTTTTCCCATCATAATTCGCTGTAATAACACCACAGCTAACATTGGTACGTGCACCGATTTCAGCATCTCCCATATAAGCCAAGTGACCTGCTTTAACCCCGTCTTCAAGGGTTGATTTCTTGATTTCAACAAAATTCCCAATGCGAGTTTTATCTCCAACTAGTGCCCCTTCACGAATGTGAGCAAATGGCCCAACTGTTGCATTAGCCCCGACTTTAGAATTAGAGATATACGATACTTGTACATGAGTTCCAGCCCCCACTGTTGCATTGGTAAGTTGCGATCCTGCCCCAATAATAGCACCTGTTTCAACAATGGTATGTCCTTTTAAATACACATTAGGTTCAATGATAACATCAGAACCAATCACCACATCCCCTTCAATGTAGGTGGTATCTGGGTCAATCAGTGTCACACCATTTTCCATATGTTTTTTATTAATACGGGTGCGCATGATTTTTGTAATGTTAGCCAATTGAACTCGGTCGTTAACAGCTAGCGTTTCTTCAAAATCCTCTGCAATAACAGCTTCTACTTTATAACCCATTTCAATAATGATTTCCACAAGATCAGTCAAGTAATACTCTCCTTGTGCATTCTCATTTCCAACCTTTTTCAATGCTTCAAAAAGAATTCGATTGTCATAACACGCTACGCCTGGATTGATTTCAGTGATCAATAATTCCTCTGGTGTTGCATCTTTTTGCTCAACAATTTTCTCGACACTGCCATCTGCTTTTCGAATGATACGCCCTAATCCGAAAGGATCATCAGTGATGCCCGTTAACATGGTGAGTTTTGATCCACTTTCCTCATGCTGTGAAAAAAGTTGACTTAATGTTTCATCAGTTAACAATGGTCCATCTCCATAAATCACAACAGTTGTTCCATCTAAATTAGCCAATATATCCTCAGCCATCAAAACAGCATGAGCCGTTCCTAATTGTTCAGTTTGCAAGGCATATTCAGCACGCTTGCCTAAACAAGACTCAACCATTTCGGCTTTATGTCCGGTCACAACAGCAATTTTCTCGACATCAATCTTCTCCAAAGTGTCCACAATATGCTCAATCATGGCCTTTCCCATTACCTGATGTAGCACCTTTGGCACTTCTGATTTCATTCGTGTGCCCATCCCTGCACCTAATACAATTCCATAACGTTTCATTTAATCAATCCTTCTTCTAAATTCTGGTGATACGCTTTGATTTTATCCACCTGTTCTTTCTGGTGATTCAACATCTTATCATAGCCTGTTCCTGCCATCGCATAGATGAATGGGTCATCAACATCTGTTTGAATGCCACTTAACGCTTCGATAATGGCATGGGTGCAAAATGGCACATAGGTCGGACAGTAACCACCTTCGTGTAAGCAAACCAATTGTCCTTTTGCATGCTTGTCTGCCAAATCTTTAACAGCCTTCGTCATATATCTATAACCTTCCATCGAAAGCATCATTCTTGCTAACGGGTCAAAAATGCTGGCATCCTGCCCTGCCGAGATCAAAATGAGCTCTGGCTCAAAATTATCCACGGCGGGAATGACAACTTTTTCAAAGGCATATTTGTAAACAGCATCTCCTGAACCAACAGGTAAAGGTATATTAATTGTATATCCTTTGCCTTTTTCAATCCCAGTATCTTCGATTTTCCCTCTGTCAATGGGTTCGAGATTATCTTGATGGATAGAAATGAATAGCACATCTTTATCCTTATAAAAGGCATCCTCTGTCCCATTTCCATGATGGGCATCCCAGTCTAGTATGAGGATTTTCCCGATTCCTAATTCTTCTTTTGCATACTTAGCTGCAATCACTATGTTATTAAAGATGCAAAATCCCATCCCTTGATCCCGCTCGGCATGATGGCCTGGTGGTCGGGTTAACACATAAGCATTTTTAATTTTTTCATTGGTTACAACCTGATTGACTGCGGTAATGGCACCTCCGGTAGAAAGCTTGGCAATTTCATAAGACCCTTTGCCTACGATGGCGGAATCGCCACAATCTAGACCACCAATTTTACTCATTTCTTCAACCGCTTGGATATGGCGAAGTGTGTGGAAATATTGAAGTTGCTCAGTGGTTGCAGATTGAGGCTTGATTTGAATTAGCTGCTCCATTAAGTCACTTCGCTCAAGCAGATTCTTAACCCTTCGCTTACTCTCAGGACTTTCCACAGACCCAGTGCCTTCAATATAACCACCTGCCGGTTCGAAAAGTGCCCCATCACCAGCATTGTGCCAGAAGTAACTTTCATCATAAATAAATGCTGTTGTTTTCTCATTTTTAATTTCTTTCATCATAATGAATACCCACCTGCCGGACGATATAGTGGATATAGAATAATTCCTTCGTCAAACTTCATCAATACACCAAAATATTTATAACCAAATTTTCCGTAAACCCCGCCTCCATAGTAAGGCGTGCTCGCTTCAAGGTAAGTTGGAATGCCAAGTTCATCAAGATGGTCAATTTGATATTTTAGCAATGCAGCTCCGATACCTTGCCCTCGCAACTTCTTATCAGTCACCACTGCAACCAGTTGATAAAAAGGCGTTTCCGTTGGTTCATTGGCATGTGACTTATCAGCAACTTCTTGGAAATTGTCCGCATGGGCTTCGACAACTTTGTTAATATCATCATAAATACTTGCATCAACATCATGTGGCAACCAGACCGTGGCACCGACAATAACACCTGCCAAATCCTCAACAACATGAGCCATACATCCTTTGGCATTTAGGTAAACTTTATAATATTCTGTCACAATTTCATGCTGATTTTCATCATGATTCACACACCATTTGAAGAAAATATCATCCGCATAACCTGTTGCAATAAAACTTGCGACTTTTTCAATTTCATCAGGCTTTATTGGCCTTACTTTAAACGCCTTCATTATAAATCCCCTCTCCTTTCCATCGTTTGACTGTTTTAGCATTACTTCTTTTTCTTATTAACTTCCATCGCTAGTTCTCGTAGGAATTTTTGTAATTCTAGCGTACAATTATCTTTTACGACCAAATAGAATTGATTGTTCGACGGTTGCAACAAGAATTGTCGCTTGGTTTCCATCATTTTGTAAAGTTGCTGATACTCAAAATTAGATTTACCAGTCGGGGATATTACTTCCATGCGGTTAGCAAAAAATTTAAACTCATTTTGGGAATTATGTACCATTTGGCTCGAATTCCAATTTTTCTTCAGTTGCCTAGCGAATAAAAATCTAAATATTATGACAAATATAATTGTCACAATCCCCCAATTCAAATGTAATAATGAAAACTCGCCAGTTCTTGAAAAGCTCACTAATGACATCAAAATCAGCACTGCACCAAGTATTGGAAAAATAATAGTGATGGCTATAATATTCTTCTTCGAAAACGCCATCGAACTACTGTAGTATTCTTCCCAAGTATAGACCGTTTGCGTTTCATATAACGGTTGTTCTAAAGTTTCTTCCACATCAATTACCTACCTCTGCCTATTCAATTGTCTTCAAGCATGCCAACGTGTTATTTAAGAATTCCAATTTCTCATCTAGTAACTGCTGACAACTTTTAAACACTGCTCTCAATGGTTCAAAGTCGTCTGTTGTTTGGGCGGTAAATAATCCTTGTTTATATTCAGCTGAATATTTTTCGTCGATGGAAATCAAATCAACGCCATTTTCAACGCATTGTTTAAACATTAAGAATCGACCGACGCGACCGTTGCCATCTTGATAAGGATGGATTTTTTCAAATTCAGCATGGAATTTCATAATCGCATCGAAATCTTTTTTGCTTGCATCCCAGTCTTGTAATAAAGCGTCAATCCGCATTGGGACTTCAAATGGTTGGGCTAAATCTAGTTGTCCACCCACACCTAAAATCATGTTCGGAATTTTCTTCCAAACGCCGACAAACCCATGAGCTTGGTCTTTCGTATTCTTTTTCAAAAGCTGATGGAATTCATGCAACAGTCGAACAGTTATTGGTTCGCCCAAAGTGTCAACAACAAAATCAAATAGAACCGTCGAATTAATTGTCTCGAAAACATCATCAACACCGTGGCTACCCTCGACGATATTATCTTTCAAATACCGTTCAAGATTTTCCCGCGTAAAAGTGCTTCCCTCTAACTTATTCGAGTGAAACAGAAACTCAACCTTAATGTACTCATAACCGCTATTTGGAATATCTTTCAACTTTTCAATTTCATCAACTGTGATAATCATGGTGTTCTCCTCCGGGTTGTAGGTTGGTTTGATAATTATTCTACTGTTATTAAATTTCACTTTCTCCGAACGAAGTCTCAATTATCGCCCACACATAAGTTAACTTTGCCGCCTCTAAAATTTCTATTATTGCCTGCTTTTCCCCACTAGCAATCATATTCAATCTCTGCATTTCGTTTATAGCGCGAACTGAAGCGTCCGCTTCTACTTTAAGTGTTGCAATCGAGTAAAAAAGTGGCAATCCTAGTCCTACTAATACTGATAAATATCCACCAATAATCATTGGCAGTTCAAATCCAAACTCAGTTATAGTTGCAAATACCAACAGTCCCCCCCCTAAACCAGATAAAAAATTATCTATGCGAGATTTCTTGACAAACATAACAAAATCAAACGCCTGTTGCCGAAAATAAAATGAAGGCATACCTTCTTTATCTTGAATCGCATGCCCCACTTCATGAGCAGCAATTGTGATGCTGATAAGTGAAGAATGCTGAAAATGGTCAGTCGATAACCTGATAGCTTGTGCATACGAGTCATAATGGTCAGATAGAACACCACCAGTTTCTTCAACGCATATCTTGGATAGTTCATTGGCATCCAATAATTTTCTTGCTGCTTCTGCGCCAGTTAACTTAGTGGAAGTTGGCATATATTTATATATCCTATCCAATAATGATATTCTATTTCTGACATAGTGTCTAAAAGCGTAATATCCAATGGTTGTGATTACTACGAATGGGACAAGTCCAGGAACTCTAAAAAGAACTTCTATATACTCCATTACGCCATCTTACCCCTTCACTACCACATTCACCAATTTTCCAGGTACGATAACCACTTTCACAATTTCCTTGCCGTCAGTAAAGTTCTTTACATTTTCATTAGCAAGGGCTAATTTTTCCATCTCTTCCTTAGAAATATCAGCAGGCACTTCCAATTTACCACGCAATTTCCCATTGACTTGGATAATGACAGTGATGGTATCTTCAATCAATTTGGATTCATCAAATGTCGGCCAAGTTGCAAATGTTAGTTCATCATCAACACCGAGTAATGACCAGATTTCCTCAGTCATATGAGGGGCGATCGGGTTAAGCAATTGAATAAATCCACGGGCGTAATCAATAAATATCTCATCTTGCTTGTAGGCCTCGTTTACAAAGGTCATCATCTGCGAAATCGCTGTATTAAATCCTAAAGTCTCATAATCTTCTGTTACCTTTTTGACGGTGGCGTTGTAGACTTTATCAAGATTTCCATTGTTCGTTTCCACCAATTTGTCGCTTAGAGCATTCGCATTCGTCATAGTGCCAGTAACATCTGTCACTAAAAGTCGCCAAACACGATCAAGGAAACGACGGGCTCCATCAAGACCTTTTTCATCCCAAGTAATAGAAGCTTCAAGTGGGCCCATAAACATTTCATACAAGCGTAATGTATCTGCACCATGACTTTTAAGAACATCATCAGGATTAATCACATTTTTCAATGATTTTGACATCTTAGCAGAGACTTCTTTAAGCTCTAAATTCGTTTCAACATGGAAAAATTTATCATTACCATCTGAACTTTCAGCAACTTCTGTTCGAACTTTGTCAAATGCAATCAGTCTCCCTGTATCGTCTTCATAAGATGTCCCCAAAATCATCCCTTGATTAAACAATTTCTGGAATGGTTCTTTCGTATTGACAATGCCAATATCATACAAAAACTTGTGCCAAAAACGCGCGTATAATAAGTGAAGTACCGCATGTTCAGCCCCACCAATATAGAGGTCAACTGGTAACCAGTCTTTGATTAATTTCTGACCATCTGGTGAATGCAGTGGCGTAAATTGACCGTCTACTTTTAAGATGTAGGCGAGATAGTACCAGCAACTTCCTGCCCATTGGGGCATGGTATTGGTATCGCGAAGCCCTTTGACACCATCCTCTCTGACCACTTCAAGCCATTCTTTGTTATTGGCAAGTGGCGACTCGCCTGTTCCAGACGGCTTAATATTTTCCATCACAGGTAATTCAAGTGGCAATTCGTCAGTTGGAATGGTTGTGACTGTGCCATCTTCCCAGAAAATAACAGGGAATGGCTCACCCCAGTAACGTTGACGGGCGAATACCCAGTCGCGAAGTTTGTAGTTCACCTTACTACTCCCTTTTCCAAGTTCAACCAATTTGGCCGTCATAACAGACTTAGCTTCCTCATTCATCATGCCATCTAGAAAATCCGAATTCACATGGACACCGTCGCCAGTATAAGCACCCTCACTCATATCCCCTTCCACAACCTGCACAATCGGCAAGTCGTACTTGGTTGCAAATTCATAATCACGCTCGTCGTGAGCAGGCACAGCCATCACCGCTCCTGTTCCGTAACTTGACAATACATAATCACCAATCCAGATTGGAACTTGCACACCTGTAATTGGATGCACCGCGTAAGCACCAGTAAAAACACCTGTCTTATCCTTAGCTAATTCTGTCCGTTCCAAATCGGTTTTTGCACCAGCCATAGCCACATACGCTTCAACTTCCGCTTTTTGCTCAGGGGTTGTGACAAAAGCAACCAATTCATGATCAGGTGCCAGCACAGCGTAAGTCGCACCAAAAAGGGTATCTACGCGTGAAGTGAAAACGTCAAAACTTGACGCAACATCAAACGAAGTCTCCATTCCAGCCACGCTAAAATTAACCAAAGCTCCCTCACTTTTCCCAATCCAATTACGCTGCATTTCCTTCAAACTTTCAGGCCAATCCAAATCATCTAAATCTTCAAGCAAACGTTCTGCATATGCCGTAATTTTCAAAATCCACTGTCGCATCGGCTTTTTCACAACAGGATGCTCCCCGCGCTCTGAAACCATCTTACCATTCACAGTCAAAACTTCCTCATTGGCAAGGGTCGTCCCTAAAGCTTCACACCAATTAACCTCAACATTTTTAATTTCGGCCAGCCCTTTTTCATACATTTTGGTAAAAATCCACTGCGACCACTTGTAATAAGCTGGATCTGTGGTGTTAATTTCTTTCTCCCAGTCATAAGAAAATCCTAATTCTTGAATTTGCCTTTTGAAGGTTTTGATATTAAGCTCCGTAAATTCTCGTGGATCATTCCCTGTATCTAAGGCATATTGCTCTGCAGGCAGACCAAAAGCATCCCATCCCATTGGATGAAGCACGTTATAGCCTTGCATACGCTTCATGCGTGATAAGATATCTGTTGCAGTATAGCCTTCAGGGTGCCCAACATGAAGTCCCGCTCCAGATGGATATGGAAACATGTCTAAGGCATAAAATTTCGGTGCACCTTTTTTTGTTCCAGTAGCAAAAGTCTTATTTTCCAACCAGTATGATTGCCACTTTCTCTCAATTTCTAAATGATTAAATGCCATTTAACTCTCTCCTCTTCGTTTGGATCCTATCGATCCAGTACTCGCAACGCTGCGTGCGCCAGTAAGACTTGCCATTTTAATGGCATTAGTCGCACCAGTGCCCTTGGGGTGCTTCCCGACAACTCCGCTTTCAGCTACGTTGCCACTTCTTCTCAATTTCTAAATGATTAAATGCCATTTAACTCTCCTCTATTTCGCTTCCTTTACTTCTTCACAGGATAGATATTTAACCGCTCTAAACGATCATATACCTCCAGCATGGTCTTATGGGCATCTAGGCTAAATGCCATCGCTGAAATGGTATAGTGATTAAACCCTACATCTCTTAATTGGCGTTCTCTTTCGATTTGTTGCTCAATTTTTTCCCTTGATAGCGGTGCAGTCCCAAAAACATGAAGCCCTAAATCATTGGTTCCGCCAGAAATAACAAAGTCAAACAACATATTTTCAACCTCAACACAGCAAGTTAGATCATACCCCATCTTCACCAAAGTATCATAGATTTCTTTGTGGATATCAGTTTTCCATTCTTTTTCAACGGATTGATTCTCAGTTTTTACATGTGATAAAATTCGACCACTAGTAGAAATCGGTAATTCAACTTGTGCCTCCCAAGCGGCAGAATTAACCATTAAATCAAATAAGGACGCCCCAAAATAATCCTCACCAAACTTTTGTAAATTTTCACCAAACTTCTCTACTAGCTTTAGCTGATCATCTTCGCGCAATCTTAGAGGATTAAGAGGTTTCTCATTTTCATTTCCAAAAATTATCGCTTTATGACTATGCATCAATTCGCTTATTCTAGTGATATTCGATCGAGAACCATCAATCAAAATCGCCACATCGAAAAGGTTAGGATCAAGCGTTTCAATGGCTTTGTTTTCATTTAACGGCATAAAAACAGCTTGGGAAAGTAAAATTAAATTTTGATTTATTTCTGGTGGTGACGTTCGCTCCTGCTCAAGCAAACGGATGGTTTGCCTTAGAATTTCAGCATCAAGCAATTCTAACTTTCGCCAACATTCAATTTCAAGCATTTCAGCCTGCAATTTTGAAAGTTGAACAATGAGTCGCTCAACATCTTGTTCTAAGGTTTCTAGATCATAATTCTCAAATTGTTCAAAAAAGTATGCCAACTGCCCCTTTGCAAATGCTTCTTTAAAATCAGGAGCGACCTCATCATCACGCACTTCGCTTGCCATGACCTGTGCAGTAAATGCCGGCATAACAACGCTAATCTGATCCATGAATTCGCCAAAATTAATAAAAGCCTGTCTTTTGATGACCAATTCAGTGATTTCTTCTAAAATTTCTTTAAAATCGTTAACATGATCCACTTGTAATGCTTCAAATAATTTCAAGCAAACCGGATGGACATGAGGTTGATGAATAATCGGTTGATACATTCTAATGAAATGCGATTTCACACGTAGCCAATAAATTTCAAATTCAACTTCACTTAAATGGAGCGCAGCGGCATCATATAAAACATCCATCATTTCAACACCATCACTTGTGATGCCATTAAAAGTCTGTGAAAGTGCCTTGGCACCGTCGTTAAATATTAAAATCAAATGGGCAACATCCAGTGCTTGCATCATTTCAAGCTTTCTCAGGTTGTAAAATTCTACCAATTGTTTTGGATCTTGGATATCCAGCAACAGCAAATCTGCTGAAGCAACATCAAGCATTTGATTTAACGATTGGATCGATTCTTTCTTCTCTTCTACTGGAACCTCAGAAGCATCAATTTTTAAAATTTCTTTTTCGACCTCTTTTAAAACTTCCGTTAATTCACGATGACTCTGTGGTTGAGCGAGGGCTTTTCGCATTATTTTATTCCCATAAACTGTGTCAATTTTCACAACATCAGTCATTAATTGTGGTAGCTGATCAAATAAATACTGAATGAATTTAATGTCTATTTTTTCATCAAACATACCTTTTAATTGCGGTCCTGCCTCCTCAGACAATGCCAAATAGCGCGCCTCTAATGCCAGCATCTGTTGGTATTCATCATGGTCATTAAGTTCATTTAAGTCAATAAAATCGTATTTCAACAATGCCATATTTTCAGGTGTAAAATAAGGTCTCAATTTCCAAAATTGTTCAATCACCGAGTCTTCAACTTCAAAAGTCATATCTAAGGAGATGCGATCATCAGACAAATGCCCTTGCCCATCCAGTTCAGAAACCATTTTTGCTAATTCATAAGGCTGATAAGCTTTTCCTTGCCAATTTACTTTTTGACTTGATAATAGACTGTAGTCAATGGTTGTGGCGATTGCATCGTTTAATTGATCTTGGAGTGCATCAAATTCTTCCCAAATTTTGTTTACTTCAGTTGATGAAATGCTAAAATTTTCCGTTTTTTCGCGCAATTGTTCTAATGCTTCTTTTAAATCTTTGTAGTTAGCCTTTTTGGCAGGAATTTTATGATATAAGCCATTCAAAAAAGAAGGTAAAGCATGCCTGATATCATCTAATTCTTCTTCATTTTCTCCCATGATTAAAACGCGTTTTCCTGTTGCTACTGAATAGGTAATTAAGTTGGCTACTACAGTCATTTTATCTGTTTTATTCTGTTCTAAAACCGCGACTGCATGATGCTTGTTTAAATGGGTCAAAATTTCTTGTTCAGGTCCCTTAGCAGGCCAAAGAGAAGTGGATTCAAGAAGGTTATCCTCAGACGTTTTTGATTGATGTTTATTTTTAGCTATAAAATTGGGATCAACAATACTCCCGATGACATTTGATGGCAATTGATTGTTCAAGAGATGGTCAACAATAAAATTTAACTTTGACTCACCATTAAAAATTTGTTCTTCTCTCAAAAAAAGAACAGAACGATGCAATATTTGTGGCATATCCTCAGGAGCGAGTAAGGCATCTACTGGTGATGAAAAGTAATTCCCTTCTGGATGGATCTGCTTAATGATTTTTTTTAATGCAGTTGCAATAACGCCTTCTTCAAAGGGATCAATATACATTTGATCAATTTCCTGACGAAGCCCGCGTGCTGTCTCTACTTCATAGAAAAGTACATGTTCTAAAATCACATCAACCATCAAAGTTGAAGTTTCAAAAATAAACTCGCATAATCCCGTGGTTTCATCGATAGAAACTTCAATCTCAAGGGTCAGTAATGGGTGGTAAACAGAGGTTTTTCCTGGAATATGTAACAAGCCAACTCCCAAATTCATTTTCTTATTCACTTCTGTTGGCTTATATATTTTCAGAATATTTTCATAAAAAGCTTCTTCTTTTAAAAATTCAGCATATGCCATCTCTTCTTCTTTAAGCGCATCCTGCCAATCTTGGTACTCTTCTACGAGATCTGAAGCTGTAATTTCTAAATCCTCTTCATTTCGAATATTTTCTGTCAATAAAATCCTTGATTGTTCAACACCTAATAAGATTTGTTGCCAATCATTAATAATAATCGTTTCTTGACTTGGATCACCAAATTTATTAACGAGTGCTTCCACTTCAAAATCCAATGTTTTTTTAAGCTCAACTGTCGAAATTGGAATTTGATCATCAGTCAGATTAGTTTGTTGTAGTCGATTCAAAATGGCTGTTAGTGCAGCACTAATTTCAATTTGTTGCATATTAAAAATAGGTTTTTGTAGTTGAAGGCTGATCCCTTTCCCTACCGTTCGTTCTAATGTCATATGTTCAAAAGACATTATTTCATCTAAAAACCAATATGCTGGGTATCTGTTTAGATTTAAATTAACAGACAGGTTGCTACTCTGTGACGCAAGTAAATATTCAAAAAGTTGTAATGTCATATTTTTCATTATCAAAACCTCCGCCTAAGCTGCACGTTTTACAAATTTTGTTTTTTTATTTAGCATTCTACTTTCACCAACTACCATCAATCGGGATTGAGGGAAGTTTTGAAACAATGCTTTCACATATCTCCTAATTATAGCAAATATTTTAGGAAAATACCATCATTATCAAGAAAAAACGCACAATCATTTTAAAAACTAGCGGGATTATGTGCTTTTAACAGGCAAAAACCTCACAATGTGAGGTTTTTTAAGCTTCTATGCTTCATTAAAGACTATATTGGCGCGCCCGGTAGGATTCGAACCCACGATCCTCTGATCCGAAGTCAGATGCTCTATCCACTAAGCCACAAGCGCAAGCTAAATTAAATTGATATTAGGTTTTCCTTAAAACATAGAACAGGATGTCGGTCCAGTACTCGCTTCGCTGCGTGCTTCCCGACAACTCCGCTTACGCTCCGTTGCTCTATCCACTAAGCCACAAGCGCAAACTAATTATAAATTGATATTAGGTTTTCCTTAAAACATAGAACAAGATGTCGATCCAGTACTCGCTTCGCTGCGTGCTTCCCGACAACTCCGCTTACGCTTCGTTGCTCTATCCACTAAGCCACAAGCGCAAGCTAAATTAAATTGATATTAGGTTTTCCTTAAAACATAGAACAGGATGTCGGTCCAGTACTCGCTTCGCTACGTGCTTCCCGACAACTCCGCTTACGCTCCGTTGCTCTATCCACTAAGCCACAAGCGCAGATTTTTGTTACACAAGTAATTGTATCACATCTTCCAAATATTTTCAATATTTCATTCACTTTTGCCTTGAATTTTTTTCGTTTTTTTGTTATCATATCTAAAGAGCACTTTTTTAAGATTGAAGTTATCTCTCGTTGATCATAGTAGTTAATCGAGGGGATTTTTTTATGTTCAGGGTAGTAGGAGGCAGTTAAAATGGCAAAATATATATTCGTGACAGGTGGCGTGGTATCATCCTTAGGTAAAGGTGTAACAGCCTCTTCTCTTGGTCGTCTTTTGAAAAATCGAGGGTTGAAAGTTTTTATGCAAAAGTTCGATCCTTATATTAATGTTGATCCAGGATTAATGGATCCATGCGAACATGGTGAAGTTTTTGTGACTGATGATGGTGCAGAAACAGATTTAGATTTAGGACATTATGAGCGATTTATTGATGAACGTTTATCACAAAATTCAAGTATCACAACAGGTCGTGTTTATTCAAGTGTCATTAAACGTGAGCGCAAAGGTGAATATGGTGGAGCAACTGTTCAGGTTATTCCACATATTACTGATGAAATCAAAGCCAAATTAATCGCAGCAGAAGAAGATAGTGGTGCAGATATTATCATCACCGAAATCGGTGGAACAGTTGGTGATATTGAAGGATTACCGTTTTTAGAAGCCATTCGTCAAGCACGTCTCGACTTCGGTTATAAAAACACACTTTATGTCCACAATACGCTAGTTCCTTATTTAAAAGCAGCAGGCGAGATCAAAACAAAGCCAACACAGCACTCTGTAAAAGAACTTTTATCTTTAGGCATTCAACCTGATGTGGTGGTTTTAAGAACAGAAGTTGAAATTGAGGACTCAGTTAAAGCAAAAATCTCTCGCTTTTGTAATGTTCAAAAAGAAGCTGTCATTGAAGCTCGTGATGCAGAGGTTCTTTATGAAGTACCAATGAGACTTCAAGAGCAAGGTTTAGATGATTTGGTATTAGACCATTTCCGAATGGAAGCACCAGTGGCTGATATGTCTTCTTGGAATGACTTAATCCATACAGTTAAAAATCTAGATGGAGAAGTTAAAATTGGGATTATTGGTGACTATGCCATCCTTCCAGATGCTTATTTTTCAATCAATGAAGCCCTTCGTCATGCAGGTTATGCCTTTAACAAAAAAGCAAAGATTTCTTTTATTGAGTCCGATAGTGTGAAAGAGAACACTGCCCATCAACTCTCTCATCTAGATGCCATTCTTTTACCTTATGGCGAAGAAGAACAAGCTTTAGATGGGAAATTGGCAGCAATTAAATACGCTAGAGAAAATCATATTCCATTCTTCGGCATCGGGCAGGGCATGCAATTAATTGCCATGGAATATGGCAGAAATGTAGCAAAAGTCGCCACGAGTGAAATGATTACAGCTTTGCCAGAGCAGGTGATTAATAAAGATGTCGAATGGCGCACAGGTTTATTTGAAACAAAACTAAGCCCTCATTCAAAAATTGCCTCTATTTATGGCACCTCAGATATTGCTGAACGTCACAGACACCGTTCCATCTTAAAAAGCGAAGTCGCCACAGAGTTAGAAAAAGCAGGATTAACATTCTCTGGTATTTCAAAAAAATTCAACCTGATTGAAGCTGTCGAACTAGAAAATCACCCCTTCTTTATCGGTGTTCAGTTCCAACCACAATTCTTATCACGTCCACAAACACCACATCCACTATTCAAAGAGTTTATTAAGGCTGCAATCAACAAATAGGTGGCGAAGATGGCAAAAATAATTAACCCAAAAGATTTTTTGTTACAACTCAAAATCTCAGGCTTTCCAAACAAGACACTTAGCTCTTGTGATTTGATTGAAGTAACTGAGCTTAATACGACTTTCCCGATTTTGGAAGCGACCCAGCCTTCAAAATTTTACAACCTATTAAAAAAAGCTGTCTCTGACTTTAATTCAGATGCAGCTTTAAATGGGAAGCCTGATGTCGATTTTGATGATTTGTATACAAGGTATAGTGAGTATATGGAGGTTATGATGGGATTTGTCTTACACTCTTTTTGAATTTTTCGAAATTATTTTACCGCGATTCAAAGTCAGCTCTCTAAATTCCGTGGGGTAAGTTTTCAAGGTTCGCAGATTTTTACAAGGATTTTTTTTTAATTAATTCATAGACTATCAGTAAGCGAAAACACCAAAAATCTAAATGCTTTTGCACTTAAATTTTTGGTGTTTTACTTGTACTATTTTAAAAAAAATAAGAATAGCTAAAGAAGTCGTGGTCCATAGTTCATTCTTGTATGATAAATGTATGATACTGTGACTATCTTCTTCACTTCGTCTATCCAATAAAGAATAATATATCCATTGACAATTTTCTTTCGATACTCATGTTTTAACTCTTTTTCGTACTCGTAACGACTAAAGGCATTAGGATTACTTTTGATTTGAACAAAAGCAGTTTGAATATCTGTCATTAAACTGAGTGAAGCATCAACATTGCATAAGTCATCAGCGATATAGTTCCGAATTTTGATGATTTCTTTCCTTACGCTTGGTAATACTTTTAGTTTATACATCATCGATTCTCCAATTCTGCAATCAATTCTGACATTAATTCTACACCATCATAACGCTCATTGGTTAACGACTCTTCCTGCTCCGCAAGTTTTAGATTATAATAAATTTCTGTATTGATTTGATGTTGTTTATAGCTTTCGGTATCGAATAGAACATATTTTCCATAACCATTTTTCGTAAAAATGATTGGCTCGCCTGTATCTGCAAGAACCTCATCAACTTCATTCCAATTATTTCGCAAATCAGACACTGGTCTTATATTTTGCATCATAGTCATCACCTCTATCATTATTATATCATTAAATTATCAAAATATCCAGTCACACTTGCAAAAAAATCCAAAAGAAAGTTTTTATCACTTTCCGTTGGACTTCATATAAGCTATACTTATAATACACTTTAGTCAAAAAGTCATTTTTTTCGTTCGATAAATTTTATCTTTATAGGTAGAGAATTCTAGCAAGTTAGTAAAAAGGAATCATTCCCATGTTTTAATATCTCAGATTTACAGCAAGGAAAGAAACAAAACTTGAGGATTTTCTGAATCTAATTCTCCATCGTTCATCCCCTCATCAAACCACACACCAAGTTTAATCACATAAAGATGATCAGAAAGTGGGAAGATGTGCGTATTAAAAGGGTTTAAATTATAAGGAAAATCAGTTTCAACCTCAGCCACAATCGTCCCATTCAAATCGTATTTTCTAAAAACAGATTCGCTATCATTTATCGTTACAATATGCTCACCATCAAAGGAAAATTGGATCGCAAAACTACCTTTATAACCTAACTGAATCACTTCACTCATCATGTTTTCAGTATCAAACACAATCACTTCCCCGCTTCGCACTTCGTTTGCCGTGTTCAGCCCACTAATAAGCACGCTTGAGTCACTATAAATAACTTCTAATTGTAAAAAATTCTCTCTCTCGAATAGATGTTTTTCTCCTGTTGCTAAATCAAAAATCCCATACTGAATCGAAAATAGTGGCCCATCCATTTGTCCACCATCAGAAGTAGCAGAGAGCAACATTTGATACTCTCCTACAAATCCGTGTGCGACTAGTGATTGACCTCTTTCAAATCCAAATAATGCCTCAACCTCAGCAGTATGAGCATTAAGTCTTTGAAAATTGCACACACCATTTAACATACAATTTGAATCAAAATGGGTACCATAAACAAAAAACTCTCCATTCACCAACCTTACATATCTACCGTATCCAATACTCATATGTTCCTCTTCATCATACGGCACAGTATCTAAAACAGTTAAACTTTCATCAAAAATAACCAATCTAAAATTACGCTCTGTTTGTGTTCGTTCATCCCATTCGACATCTGCCATTCCTATATTTCCTTCTTCAAGCCACAACCTCTGTGCACGTACCCATGAATTTTCATAACCGACAAAAACAGCAAAGTAATCATCACCTAAATCCCAAATCTCCTGTACAACTTCATACTCATCAAATTGATAAACTGCCACCTGCTCACCAATTGTTAAATCAAATAATGACACTTGATTCAACTGACTAGATAAGTATAAAATAGGTGTTAGATTCTCCACTTCTTCAATTATCTCATCTGGCATTTGTAGTTGAGGTCTTTCATCGCTAATATACGCCACTTCTGTCGCATCTACATGCTCATTTTTACCATAACTTCCGCCATTTTCATGACAGGCTACTAGTAAAAATATCCCAACCAATAAAGCTACTACCCTAATATATTTCATCTTGAAAATTCTCCTTAAAACAAAGTGACTACATCAAAATTTCTTTTGGTTCCAACTTCACAATATACCAAATTGGAATAAGTGTTGCAGTTAAAATCACAACGCTTGCTACGCTTAAGAAGGTAATAACAGTTGAGATATCTAATGCAACGTGATACAAGTCAAGCATTTCTTGAACACCCATTGCACCTGGATTAACCAAAGCCAATTCCCAAGGGATGAATGGTCCTTGCCCAACTGTCTCTACCATCTCCCATTGTTGCCTCAGCATTTGCCTAGAAATAGAATCAGAAAGTAAATTGCCAATAAATAACGCAAGGGCGATGCCAACAATAGCAATTATGCCGATTTCTATTAAAATCTGAACCATCACTCGCCCTTTTTTGTCACCAAGTGCCATATAGATGCCAATTTCATGACGACGGTCGCGTAAGAATAATGTGATGATCAAGGTCAAAACAACAATGGCAACAATCACAGTGACCCACTGGGTAGCATCAGCAATTTGCAACACGCCGTCCATAGAGGCAACCACAGGTGCAAAATTAACACTGGGATCACTCATTTCCCAAAATTCAGATAGCAATTCATTCGCTTCGCTAAAAAAAGCTTCTAAATCACGAGGGTCGTACAAAACGAAAATAGACTGAAACCACAATTCATCACTCATATGCGCTGCTAGTAACATTTCTTCATCCATGGCATCTGTTGTAAAATTCAGGATGCCTTCAGCTACACCACCTGGCATGTAAAGCCTGTTATAAAGATCAATTCGTGTGAAAATTGCATCACCTAACTCAACTTCATTCAACTCATAAGTAAATTCAGGAACAACATCGAAAATTCCAATGACTTGAAATTCCAGCGTGCGGTGTGCAAGCATAAACGCTTCATTGGAGCGGTCAACTGCAAAAATACCTGTCCCTTCCCGTGACATGACGCGATAGTCATGCGCGGTATTTTCAATTTCAATGATTGAATCTACTGATAAATTATTCGTTCTCGCAAGGGCTTCAGATATTATTACAACATTTGCATTTGTGTTTAATTCTTCTTGTGTGAACGTTCTACCTTGGAGCAAAGTGATCAGCCCTGTCGTAATGTCCGTGATCTCAGGGTTATGAACACCTTTCCCATGAAATTCATCTGCTGCCCCACCTAACTCTCGTGGACTTCTAGTTATCCATTCAATCATACCCTGTTGATCGACAGGAATTTTCTCCATATCAACGTTCATTTCTGGCATAAATAATTCGCGACTTTGAAAGTGAGCACGCAAGGTGAAATCATACGCTCTCACATAAGGCAAATTTCCGATTGCCGACATTTCTTCGATCGTAGGTTCAATAATAACAGGATGTTCAAGCAGCCCTTGGTTGTTAAACACGATTGTAGACACTGGCATTAATTGCATCATTAAATTTTCTTCTGTGGTGATGATGGCATTCCTGATGGAAATCGCCCCTGATAAAGCTGTCCCTAAGATGAAGATGAGGAATAATAGAATAAGACTTTTTCCTGGATTTCTAATGAGATTGGTTGTTGAGCGTTTAAAAATATTCATATACAAGCTTCCTTCCTACGGCAAGCTGATAAAATAGACATGCGGCTCCATTACTCCCCAGATATTTATGCGAACAATGTATATTTGATCAGTTACTGGGATAATTTCAAAAGACTCAAATGGTAAAACTTCTTCTGGGATATCCAGTGGTGAATTTTTTTCTGAAAGATCTATGCTTACTTCAGCAATTATCTCACCATTCATGTCATACTTTCTAAAAACAGATGCTGCAACATTGATGGTTACAAGATGGTTGCCATCATAAGACAATCTCGCTGACTCGCTATCTCCGTAGGCTAGTTGAATCATTTGACTTGATCTGTTTTCTAGATCGAAAATAATCACTTGGTTTGTGGGCTCAGCAATTGTAAACATTCCGCGTGGATCTCGTTCTGTTAAAATAGCTTGCGAGCCTTTAATAATAGCAAGTGCATGGCTATAATTTACTTCCGTCAGTAGGTCAACTTCCTTTGTTTCTAAATCCAAAATACCATAATGGGTATAAAAGGTCATATCTGTTGCACCCAGTTCTGGTGCTTCAAATTTTGTCACTAAAATTTGATTGCTTGATACAAATCCTTCAAGATTCATAAAAGGCACGCCTTCAATTAAAGTCGTTATTTCGCCAGTATGAACATTAATTCTTTGGAGATCAGTTATCGCCTCTATGCTCCACACCCAACCATACACATAAAGCACACCATCTTCAAATCTTAAAAGGCTATTCCACAAAAACAAAAATTCTTCTTCATCATAAGGCAACGATTCAATATAATTTAAATTTTCATCAAAAATCGCCAGTCTAAAATTTCTTTCTGTTTGACTCTCAAATTCAAAATTCCACGCCCAACCGTTCCCAATCCACGCAACATAGTAGCCATTTTCCAAAACCCAAACTTCATTTACAATGTCTGCTCCATCAACTTCATAGGTTTCTATTAATTCGCTAGTTGTTAAGTCCATCAAAAAAATTTGATTGTTTAATTGACCATAACCAGTCATGCGGTTCCTAAATATAAATGGGATCGGCTCTAATTCAACTTCTTCTATAACCCCAACTGAATCCGTTTGAAGATTTTCATTTTCAATCTCCTCGTACGTGCCATTTCCCGAATCAGTATTTCCTTCAAGTGCTCCTTCATTGGCTCCACAACCTACTAGCAAATGCATTAGGATTAAAAAGCTCATTAATTTCAAAATTTTCATTTTAACACGACACCTCTTCTTTCTTTATTTATATACTAATCCAACCAATCTGATGGATAAAATCGACCTTCACGGCTGTAAGAAACCACTTCAATCTCACCAGTGTCAGCAAAAATCTTGAAATGAGACAATTGGTACTCCATCCAATTCCGATCATCCAAGTAATCGGGTACTGCAATAAAACCACTCCACATCACGCGATTGTTTTCCTCACCAATGTTTAAATTATGAGGTCTCAAAAATATATCAAAAAGAGTCCCGTCAATATTAACATTAAAGACTTCATCAAAAACACTAGCTACAATGATCGCCGCTTCTTCTGCTGTAAGAAAGTCATTTGAATGCCTAATCCGATCCAACCAATCTTCCGTTCCTGCAAAAAACGCTTGTTCACGACTGCCTCCAAATAAATCAAAATCTCCAATTTTAAATGTTATATCGCCAATATTAACTTCAACAAGTGATGCATAGATGGCTTCTGGATTCCATTCATAAACTGGCAACTCTTCAATTTCTGTTTCATTTTCAATTGTACCGCCATCATCTGTCACCGATATTGCAAATGCATTAATTGTTAATACACTAACAATTAAAATCGTCATGCTCATACCAAATACTGTTGTTTTCTTTCCTTTCATAATCGACTCAAGTCGTTCTTTAACAGCATGGCGTGCAAAATTGCTATAAAATGGGCTAAATTCATTTTGAGACTCAACCATGGAAATCAATGTGTGTGCATAAGTCTTTTTCGTGTGTTTTCCAAATTGTTTCACAACCCATGCATCACAAGTTATTTCTAAATCACGATTGGCCAATACAAAAGCAATCCATACTAGTGGGTTGAACCAATGTAAGCAAGTAGCTCCCATCGCAAGTAATTTCCATAAACCATCAAACCTTTTAATATGATAAAACTCATGAGCAAGAATATAAGCCAGCTTTGCCTCATCCTGCAAATTAATGTTTTTAGATAGAATGATTTTCGGCTTAAAAATGCCAATGGTCAAAGGGGTCGTGATTCGATCCGACATTAAAATTTGCAATGGTCGCCTTAATCTCTGTTTCTCTTTCCAATCATTCAAAAATTCATTTTCAATGGGAACTGCACATCTGATTTTTTGATAGGCATGCAAGTAACTCAATATAAAGAAAATAGCACACAACCCAGCACCCACAAGCCATATTACTACGAAACCATTTATGACCACAAGTTCTAAAAAGCTTTCCAGATTCCTCACTAATTCTATATTTTGGAAACCAAGCTCAGGAGTCAAAACATTTGCTGTGGCAGCACCTTGCAAATCAGTATCACCTTCTGCCACAAATGATATCCCTTGAACATTTCCTGAAAGCTGTGAATCCATCTCACGCTCTCCTACATCGGGAGACATTATCTCCAAAACTGAATAAGCCCTTGGAAAATGTTGTAGCAAAAACGTATTTAAACTAAACGCTGTGTCGAACGAAAAAGGAACTAATAGCCTAAGCAAGATAATTCCCCATAAAGCTAAAAATGTGATTTTGGGTAAATGATTTAAAAATAATGACCGAAGGAGCATAGTCACAATAATCAAAATGCTCGCAATGAAGCTCATTTCGAGTAGATTCATCCTATCGCTCCTCATTATCGAGCAATTCAACAAACTGCTTCATTTCTTCAATTTCTTTTTTTGAGATCTTTTTATCAGCCACAAATGCGGATAACAAGGCACTTACAGATCCACCAAATAACTTATCGCCAAGTTCGCGGACTTCTTGTTTTTGAATATCCGCTTTTGTAATCAATGGAATGCACAAAAACCGTGGTTCTTGACGTTTGATTGCCCCTTTTGAAACTAGCTTTTTCAGAGTTGAGTAAGTGGTGTTCACATTCCAACCGATTTCTGCTTCTAAAATATAGGCAATTTCCCTTGCGTTCATCTCACCATTTTCCCAAAGGATTTCCAATACTCTTAATTCTGAATCAAAGACTTTGAACTTCATATGATGACCTCATTTCTTATGCTTTTCTCATACGACAGCGACCGTATGAAAATTATACCATAGCGACCGTATGAAGTCAATACGGAATTGGTCAACAGCATAAAAATTACCAACCCATTATCGATTTTGTTGAAAATCAAGTTAAACCCACTCAAAACTGTCTCGATTTCTGGGTTTTCATCGACTTCAAGATAGTTTCGCGTGTTTGAACCTACGAGCTGTCTTAAATTAACTGATTTTTAAGAAGCTATATTTTTATGCGGTTTTTCTAGGACAATAGCTAAAAATGACCTTCTCATCACGCAAGAAGGTCATTTCTGTTTTTTAGTATTTTAAACTGTCACAATAAAACTTTTTTCGGCTCAAGTTTAACCACATAGGTAATCGGTAATAGCACTGATAAAGCAACAGTTCCTAAACCAACAACATAAAATACCACAACAACTTCTGCCCCAATTGAAACATCGAATAATTCAAGCATCTCTTCAATAGGAATATTTTGTGGTGGCAACCCAGTCATTAACTGGAGTGAACCCATTTCTTCTCTACGACGCCAACTTTCTTCATCTGTTATGGGTTGAGTCAACTCACTTCGTAACATGGATTGACCCATCTGAGAAGATATCACGTTTCCAATAAATAATGCGATAGTAATTCCTAACACAGACACCACTAAGACTTCTGCTAATAGCTGGGAAATGATTTTTGATTTTCTTTCCCCCAATGCCATGTAAATGCCAATTTCATGACGGCGATCTCGCAAAAATAAAGTAATCATTAAACTCAAAATCAGAATCGTTGCAATTACAGCACCAATCAAGACAATATCCGAAATCCATCGTAATGTTTCCATTGATGATATGGCATCATAATGAATCAATGATAAATCACGAAAAATCAAATTTTCTGGTAAGAGTGGCTCTGCTGCTAACCTAAACGCATCTAAATCTAGCGAATCATGCAAAACAATAACAGGAAAGCTAGTATCTCCTGGGCTACCCACCTGTCTAATAGCCAAAGTTCTTTCTTCTCCCAATACAGCGACAAGTGTTTCATATGAGTAATGGATAAGCTCATGATTAAACCATGTTGGAACATAAATCGCATTCAAAGCTTCTCTAAGGTGAATATATTGCTCACTGAGTTCGTTATTAGCCCAATTTGGTCTCTCATCAAAAGGTTCATAATCAAGATCGAAAATCCCCACTATTTCAAGGTCAAAAATCAAACTGGCCAATGCTTCTTCCTCTTCTGGTGTTGCTACAAGAAAAGAATGAAAACTTTGGTAGAAGGGTATGACCGAACCGACATTTAAATGGTTAACCTCTGCAACGCTACGTGAAATTAATGCTGGTATTGGTGTGTCATCTGTTAGATCACCACCAGAAACTTCAGCATCTGTGAAAAAACGCCCTTCGACAAGTTCCATCTCTCCATGTTGTGCAAAAGGAGGCTTTGTTTCAGAAATACCAGATGTAGCCCTTCCAAACATTCTAAATGGCGGGTAGTCTTTGATTGGTTCATAAGAGTACAAGTCAAAATCTCCCAAAAATCGATTTGTGTAGATGAAATCACTGACATAAGGTAGTTCTGTCATTAATGGAATTAGCTCGCGTGGCCATTGCTCCTCTAGTTCCCATACGGAAATTCCCGTTTCTTGCCAATGTTGCATCGCCCATTCAGGGTCAACTTCGATAGATACAAATGGAGGAATTCTTCTTCTTATATTCGTTTCAGTTGTATTTACAGAGTCTCTAACCAAAATGGCACCTGCTGTAAGTGATGCTAAAATAATAACAAGAAGTCCTAGTAGAATTGTCTTATCTAGGCTTCTTTTAATGCTCGTCAATGCTCTTTTAAATGCATTCATAAACTGCCTCCTTAAGGTAATGTAACAATTTGGTCATGGAATACCATTTCATCAAATGAACCTGCAACTAACCGAACTAAATAAGTGTCACTGGTCATTGGGATAACCCCACCGAACCAAAAACTCAACCAATATTCAAAATCATCCGGAAGGTCAATACTAATTTCTTCAAATAGCATGCTGTTGATATCATATTTTCTGAAGACTGATTCACGTCTGCTAATGGTAACAATATGGTTTCCATCTAGAGAAGGTCTTGCCAACAAAGTCTCGCCATGCCCTAATTGAAGAAGTTGTTGTTCTAAAGTTTCAATATCAAAAACAACAATCTCATTTCTTAAATCAAATTCTCCAAAAGCAGTCGGTTCTGTTAAAATTACTTTGGAGTCAGTAAAATAGATTCCGCCATTGAGAAATCCTGATTGTTCAAATGAATCTATCTGCCCTGTTTCTACATCAAGTAACCCATAGAAAGTGCGAACTTGTGGTGTCCCTGCTCCAATGGTATACCAAATAAATATCCGATGGTCATCAACAAACTCCACCGTGGTTAGTGTCGGCTCTCTATCATGTTCAAATAACACTACTACTTCACCCGTATGAATATTGTGTCTCATCACATCCCAAGTTGGAGCCGTGGGGGAATACATATTTCGTATACCATAAATAAGAAGCTCGTTATCAATCATTGTTAATGCGCTATTAGACAGCCGGATATGCCCTTGTGTAAAAGGTAAAGATTCAATATATAATAATGACTCATTGAAAATAACCATACGCATGTTGCGCTCTGCCTCAGTTCGATCGTCCTGTGTTGTACTACTAAAATCAGCACCAAATTCTTCTTGAGCTTGCCATATTCTAAACTCACGATTTCGAAAATTCTCCTCTCCTACCCAAGCCACATGATAGCCATTGTTTAATGTCCAAACATGTTCAATATATTCATATTCGTCGAATTCATAAGAGAGAATGATTTCATCGGTGATGACATTGATGAGTGCGATTTGATTCACATCGTCACCATTCCATCTTCTTGCAAGTTGAGAAACGCCCCCTAAATTTTCACCATGGGTAATGTCGCTTAGCTCCTCGGTGCTAGTCACACGATGTTGCTCATTCAAATTGTTATCAGATATATTTTGCTCCTCATTTTCTGAACAACCTGCTAAACCAAGCATGAGTAAAATCGTTAAGTATGCCACATATTTTTTCATTTTTAATCAACCTCTTTCGACAGTCAGTACGTGTACAATTGAATGATATCATTTTTTAATTTTTCACTATTTCTAAAATCTAAACTGTCACAATAAAACTTTTTTTGGCTCTAATTTCATCACATACCAGACTGGGAATATGGTTGCAACTAGAGTAACCACAAAACTTACACCGACAAAAAGCAAAATGGTTTGAGCATTAAGGGAGGTATCATACAAGTCTGTCACTTCTTCAACAGTCATATTTCCAGGATTAAATAAAGTCAGTTCCCATGGAATCATAGTTGGATCAGTTTCACTCTCCATCTGTTCCAACAGGGTCGTCTCAAGCATATTTTGTGAGATAGTATGAGACAACAGATTACCTGTAAACAATGCAAACATAAGTCCAAGGGTTGTAATCATAAAGATTTCTGTTAAAAATTGGCTTAAGATTTTTGACTTTTTGTCACCTAAAGCCATATAAATGCCAATTTCGGTTCGACGTTCACGAAGGAGCAATGTCAAGGTAAGAATCAAGGTGACAATCGTTGCACCGACAGCAAATAGTAAAATAAAATCAGCCATATCTAACATGGTATCCATTGATGCAATCACGCTACCAAAGGCACCTGATGTATCAACAACACCCCAAAAATCTGGTAATAATAGCTCTGCCGCTTCCATAAAATCTTCCAGCATACGTGGATCGTATAAAAGAAAGATGGCATCTATTCTTGGAGTTTCTTCAAGGTGGCTACCATCCCAACCACCAGCAGCAAACATTTCTTCTAGCTCATCAGCGATTTCTAGTTCCGCTGCGTGAGCATTTCTCATCACTTCATTTGCAACGGTTACCGGGATATAAATGTGGTTGTTAAGCATGGAAAGCTTTTGTAAGTAGTCAAACATTTCCCAACCAGTGAGTAAATCGTAGTCTATCTCTAGATCAATATCGAAAATACCAATCACTTGAAATTCAATGATTTCTTCATGGATTAGAAATGGCTCGTCAAATCTGTAAGCCCAATCAAAAATACCTTCTCGATTCAACTTTGCAATATTACCGACCAGTGATTCTAAGGTGAATTCTGCACCGATGTAAAGGTGATTGATAGTCGCAAATTCTTGTGAGATGACTGCTACTTGGTGATGACTTTCGATCTCTTCTGCTGTAAAGGTTCGCCCCTGAGTCAAAGTTATTAATCCAGCTTCAATATCTGTAATGTCAGGGTTGTAAACTCCTCTAACTGTGAAAATTGATTGATGTCTTCCTTGTGAAGGCGTGCCATATCTAATTTGATTAATGGCATAATTATCAAGCCCTTGAATCCGAGTCTCATCAAATTGGAGTGGTGCCCATTGGAGTTCTGTACTGAAAAAGGAAGGTCTAGAATAAAAATCAAAGGCTCTTATATAAGGTAAATTTCCAACAGCTGAAATATCCATTTCTGTAGGGCGATTGGTGCTCCAAACACTTTGATCCCAAGGTCCCAATTCTAGCTCTGTGATAGCTGTCAGATGGTCTACTTCAAGGGTTGCAACTGCTGGTAGTTTCATCATCATATTTTCTTCTGTGACAACAATGGCAGTTCGGGTTGCGATGGCTGCAGATATTACCGTCCCTAAAATAAAGATTAAAACTAGCAAAAGACCACTTTTAACTGGTTGCCGTTTGATGTTGGTTGTTGCCCGTTTAAATGCATTCATAAATTGCCTCCTAGGGTAGTGTGACGATTTGCTCGTGGGATGTTCTTTCTCCAAATAGCTCTGTGCCTATAGTCAAGCGAATTAAATAACTTTCATTGGTGATTGGGATAATTCGACTTCCCCAATGATTAATTTCTCCTGGAATGTCAATGCTCACTTCGGCAATCAATGCGCCAAATAAGTCATATTTTCTGAACATTGATTCACTTTCGTTGATGGTTACCATATGGTTTTCATCAAAAGAAGGGTGTGCTAGTGACTCGCCATGCCCTAGCGGAACAACACGGTATTCCAAAGTTTCAATATCAAAAACAATAAACACATGTTGAAATTCAGATTCGTCCTCCCATTCAAAAGGTGCGCGTTCAGTCAATATCACTTTAGAATCAAAAAAGAATGTCCCACCATTGAAGCAAACGCACGCTGGTTCGAATGAGTCTATCTGCCCTGTTTCTACATTAAGGAATCCATAAAAAATACGAGCTTGTGGTGTTCCTGCATCAGTGCTATACCAAACAAATATCCGATGATCGTCAGCAAATCTCTCCATGGTTAATGTTGGCTCTCTATCATGTTCAAATAGCTGGTTCACTTCACCTGTATGGACATTGTGCCTCATCACATCCCAAGTCGGGGCCAAGAGGGGATACATGTTTCGTATACCATAAATGAGAAGTTCGTTATCGACCATTATTAATGCACTATTAAATATTCGGATATACGCTTGTGTAAAAGGTAAAGATTCAATATATTCTAATGACTCATTGAAAATAACCATACGCATATCGCGCTCTGCCTCAGTTCGATCGTCCTGTGGTATATCACTAAAATCAGCACCAAAGCCTTCTTGGGCTTGCCTTATTCTAAATTCACGATTTTGAAGATTTTCCTCTCCCACCCAAGCCACATGATAGCCATTGTTTAATGTCCAAACGTGTTCGATATATTCATATTCGTCAAATTCATAAGACAGAATGATTTCATTGGTGATGACATCAACTAACGCTATTTGATTCACATCATCGCCATTTAATCTCCTCGTAAGTTGAGAAACGACTCCTGAATTCTCATCTTCAATGATAAGATCAATATCCTCGTCACCCATTTCATCAGCGTCACTCGTTTCTTCGGTACCAGTCACAGCTTCTTGTTCCGTTAAATTGTTACTAGTTGTATCTTGTTCTGCGTTTTCTGAGCAACCTGCTAAACCAAGCACAACTAAAGTCAAAATCGTTAAATATACCATATATTTTTTCATTGTTAATCTCCATTTCATTACTATTCTTGAGTCATCCAATCATCATAAATCGTCCACCATCCATTATCATCTCGATGGTTAACAATTCTAATTTCACCTGTGTCCGCGAAAATACTGACGTAAAATAACATGTGTTCCATCCCCTCTTCTCCCTGTGAAATCATATGCTCAGGTTTTACAATCCAACCACTCCATATTGAACGTTCGCCTAAAGGTCGAGCGTTAATATTAAAAATCGTATTGTCAACACTGAAACCTAATCTTTCATTAATGGCATCAGCTAAGATAATCGATACCTCCGTCTTTGAAAGATAGTTAGCTGGCAAATCTTGTAAGAAGAAGTCGGGGGAGCTAGAAGAAGCTCCAAAGAGATCGCCAACACTAAAAGTCATATTGTTATGATGAACCTCAGTAAAAGCATTATAAATCATCTCGCCTGTATCCGTGAAAATAGAAAATCTAAATAAGACTTGCTCTGCAGTGGGGAATTCTAAAAATTCAGCTGCCAAAATCCACCCAGTCCAAATGCTTCGATCCCTTTCAGCTGAAGGGTTCAAGTAGATGTCAAAAATTGTTCCGTTTAAATCGACACCTAGATCATAATAAATTTGCCTAGCAACTAGAATAGATACAGCTTCTGCAGACAGGGCATCATCCGCCAAATCAGGTTTAGGCAAATCTGATCGTCGTTCTCCTAATGCTAAATCGCCAACTTTAAAACTTAGATTTTCTAGCTGAATTTCAGTAAATACAACATCCTCAATGTTCCAATTATTATTTCGCAAACTTAGCTTAATAACATCATCATTTCCTCTAAAATTAGCAACAGTAGAATTGGCAAATGCATTCATCGTTAACACACTGACAATTAATATCGCCATGGTCATACCAAAAGCAGTTGTTTTCTTTGCTTTCATAATGGATACAATTCGTTCCTTGACAGCATTCCTAGCAAATCCACTGTAAAAGGGGGTAAATCCTTGTCTTTGTTCAGCTATTTCGACCAGTGAGTAAGCATATATTTTTTTGTTCGCATTTCCCATTTTTTTGACAACCCATGCATCACAAGAAATTTCTAAATCACGGTTAAATAAGATACACATCACCCAAACAAGAGGATTAAACCAGTGGATACATGCCACAGTGAAGATGATAATTTTCCAAAGAGAATCCCATCTTTTGATGTGGTATAGTTCGTGAGTCAGGACGTATTCTAGGTTTAATTCATTAGATAGCTCCAGTTGTTTGGGAAGGACGATTTTGGGTTTAATGATTCCTGTTGTTACTGGTGTGGTGAGTTGGTCTGATATGAGAATTTGAAGGGGGCGTTTCAGTTGTTGCTCAGTTTTCCATCGGGTTAAATGGTCATGTTCCACAGGGATAGCGCACTTTATTTTTTGATGGGATTTCCAATAATTGAAGATGAAGAAGATAGAACTTGCAGTGAAACCTGTAGCCCAACCTAGCCATAACCAGTTGATTGTGATCGCGTCTGTTATTCTTGTGTTAATGGTCGCTCCCCCTTCTATTTGTGTTTGATTTGTGTATAAATTTGTTAATTGTTCACTGGAACTAGCATATGAAGGGTTGAGATTATTGTGATCAGTGAAAAGCCCTATCTCCTCAGGTGCAAAGTTAGTTACAATGGGTTGTAGCAAAAAATCATTTGGGCTGAAGGGAGCTTCGAAGGAGATGGGGAGGATTAGTCGAATGAGAACAGCTAGCCATAAAATTGGAAAAGTTAGTTTTGGGAGTTCATTTAGGAAGAGGGCACGGATAATGACAATGAGGATAATCATAATGCCTGCAGCGAGGCTCATTTGTAAAAGGGTCATTAGCTATTCCCCCTCATCTAATTGTTCGATGAGTTCTTTCATATTTTTGATTTCTTTTTTGGATAGTTTTTTTCCATCTAGGAAGGCTGATAGAAAGATGTCGGTTGCTCCTGAAAAGAGTTTGTCGCTTAATTCACGAGCTTCTTGTTTTTGGATTTGTGCTTTTGTGATGAGGGGCACGCATTGGAATTTCGGCTCTCGACGCTCAATGGCCCCTTTGGCGATAAGTTTTTTAATGATGGTATAAGTTGTATTCCCGTTCCAACCGATTTCTTCTTCTAGGATTTTTGCGATATGACTTGCTGTTACAACCCCTTCTCGCCATAATACTTCCATCACTTTTAATTCTGAGTCAAAAACTTTAATATTCATTGGTTTGTCTCCTTTTGTCATTTTTCACTATTTGAGTAGTGAAAATATCATACCATAATTGGCGAAGCTTGTCAACTACTGTAGTAGTGAAAAATGACAGTTCTTTTTTGGAACATAAAAAATAGACTAGCCTGCTCAATATGCGCAAATGTAGTGACCCCCGAAAGTTGAACCTTTAGGTTCAGCAATCGGAGGTCATTTTTGCATGGCAAAATATAGTTTTGATTTAAAAATGAAAATAATAAAGGACTACTTATCAGGAGAGGGTG
>Ga0131853_10001806_pt1 | contig 38249 bp, 35 predicted proteins | sample TergutLab28metaG_FD_92764 | JGI IMG/M metagenome (GOLD analysis project Ga0131853, IMG submission 92764) | Labiotermes labralis P1 segment gut microbial communities from Petit-Saut dam, French Guiana - Lab288 P1 (version 2) (version 2) | ecosystem: Host-associated > Arthropoda: Insects >... | reverse complement strand
TACCCCGAGGGCAAGATCGCCGAGGTGCGGGAGCCGGTCGTCAAGGCGACGATCCTGTCGCCGAGCGACTACATCGGGACGATCATGGAGCTGTGCCAGAACAAGCGCGGCACCCTCGGCGGCATGGACTACCTCTCCGAGGACCGGGTCGAGATGCGCTACACCCTGCCGATGGGTGAGATCGCCTTCGACTTCTTCGATCAGCTCAAGTCGCGCACCAAGGGCTACGCCTCGCTGAACTACGAGTTCTCCGCCGAGCAGGCGGCCGACCTGGTCAAGGTCGACATCCTGCTGCACGGCGACCCGGTCGACGCCTTCTCGGCCATCGTGCACCGCGACGCGGCGTACTCCTACGGCGTGATGCTCGCCGGCAAGCTCAAGGAGCTCATCCCGCGCCAGCAGTTCGAGGTGCCGATCCAGGCCGCCATCGGCGCGCGCGTGATCGCCCGCGAGACCATCCGCGCCATGCGCAAGGACGTGCTGGCCAAGTGCTACGGCGGCGACATCACCCGGAAGCGCAAGCTGTTGGAGAAGCAGAAGGAAGGCAAGAAGCGGATGAAGATGGTCGGCCGCGTCGAGGTGCCTCAGGAGGCCTTCATCGCCGCGCTGTCGACCACGCAGCCCAGCGGCGAGAAAACCGGCAAGAAGTGACCGCGAGCCCCGATCGGCTTCGCGCTGGTGCGCGGGCTCGACGCGGCCGCCCGGATCATGAAGGCCTTCTTCGTCGTACCTGCGGCGCGGCGTGAGGGCACCGGGCTCCGGCTCGCGGGTGCGGAGATCCGGGCCATCCACGCCGACATGGAGCACCTGCGTGTGTGCTGAGGCGCTCGATAGGGTCGCGAGGTGTCGATCGTCCCGCCGAGCCTGCAGCAGTACGCCGCCCGCGGGGCGTCCTGGGCGGGCTGGCTCGACGAGCTGCCGCGGCTGGTGCGCGAGCTGGTCGAAGAGTGGGAGCTCACCCTCGACGGGAAGGCCACCCACGGCAACACCGCACTGGTGCTGCCCGTGCGCACCGGCTCCGGCCGTCCGGCGATGCTCAAGGTCGGCTGGCCGCACCCCGAGGCCGAGCACGAGGCGCTCGCCCTGCAGCGGTGGGGCGGGCGGGGCGCCGTACAGCTGCTCCGGGCCGACCCGCACCGGTGGGCGCTACTGCTCGAGCGACTCCACCAGGAGGACCTCACCAAGCTCTGGGACGTCCAGGCCTGCGAGATCGTCGCCGCGCTCTACCCGCAGCTGCACGTGCCGGCGCCCCCGCAGCTGCGCCTCCTCTCCGACCAGGCCCGTCGCTGGGCCGACGAGCTCGGCGCCCCTGGAGGCCTCCCGGTGCCGCGGCGGATGGTGGAGCACGCGCGCGCCCTGGCGCGGGACTTCGCCACGGACGATGCCACCGACGGCACGATGATCCATACCGATCTGCACTTCGAGAACATCCTGGCCGGTGATCGCCAGGAGTGGCTGGCGATCGACCCCAAGCCGCTCTCGGGCGACCCCCACTACGAGATCGCGCCGATGCTCTGGAACCGCTTCGACGAGTACGCAGGCCGGGTGCGCGAGGGGATCCGCGACCGCTTCCTCGCGCTGGTGGACGGCGCCGGCCTCGACGAGGACCGCGCCCGAGACTGGGTGATCCTGCGGATGATGGTCAACGTCAAGGGCGAGGTGGAGGACAACAACGCGCCCGACCGCGAGTGGATCACGGCGATGCTGAGCATCGCCAAGGCGGTGCAGGAGTAGATGCGATGATGACGCCCATGCCGCGCATCCGCTCCGTCAACCTCGGCCGCCCGCAGGACCGCGAGTGGGCGGGTCTCGGATATACCTCGATCGACAAGCGACCGGTCGACGCCTCCGTGGACGTGCACGTCAACGGTCTCGTCGGCGACGTCGTCTCCGACACCAAGCATCACGGCGGGCCGGAGCAGGCGGTCTACGTCTTCGCGCGCGAAGACCTCGACGCGTGGGGCCGGCGCATGGGCGTCGTCCTGCGCGACGGCCAGTTCGGCGAGAACCTCACCACCGAGGGCATCGACGTCAACGAGGCCGAGGTCGGCGAGCGGTGGCGCATCGGCAGCGTGCTGCTCGAGGTCTGCTCGGTGCGTACGCCGTGCAACGACTTCAAGAACTGGATGGGCGTCTCCGGCTACGACAACTCCGCGTGGGTCAAGCGCTTCGCCCAGGACGCGCGCCCCGGACCGTACCTGCGGGTTCTCGAAGAGGGCTCGTTGCGCGCCGGCGACGAGATCGAGGTCGTGCACCGCCCGGGTCACGGCATCACCGTGACCACGCTCTTCACGGCGCTGAACCTCGACCGCAGCCTGCTGCCGTCGCTGCTTGACGCCGACGGCTGCGCGATCGCCGGTCTGGGCGACAAGCCGCGCCGGGTCGCGGAGACGTACGTCGCCGCGCTGGACGCGCGCGGAGCCACCGCGTGACCTCGGTCCTCACCGCCGTCGACGAGCTCTTCGCCGCCCGCTTCGAGGAGGGCTTCGCGCCCGGTCTCGTCTACGGCGTGGTGCGCCACGGCGAGCTGGTGCATGCGCGCGGCCTCGGGACGGTCTCGCCCGCGACGCCGAGCGCGGTCCCGGACGAGCACACCGTCATGCGGATCGCCTCGATGACGAAGTCGTTCACCGCGGCTGCCCTCCTGCTGCTGCGCGACCGCGGTCTGGTCGACCTCGACGAGGCCGTGGCCCAGTACGTCCCCGAGCTCGTCGACCAGGCGCCGTACTCCGCGAGCAGTCCGGCCGTCACGCTCCGGCATCTGCTGACGATGGCGGCGGGGCTGCCGTCCGACAACCCGTGGGGCGACCGGCAGGAGTCGCTGACCTACGAGGAGTTCGGGACCTTCCTCGACGGCGGCTTCACCCCGGTCGGCGAGGTCGGCGTGCGCTTCGAGTACGCGAATCTCGGCTACGCCCTGCTCGGCCGCGTCATCGACAACGTCGTCGGCCAGGGCTCGTCGGGTGTGCCCGAGGGCGCCGGGCGTGACTTCGTCGAGCACGAGCTGCTGGCTCCACTCGGCCTCGTCTCCACCCGGTACGACGTGACGCTGTGCGGCCCACGGCTCGCACCCGGTCATCACCGCCGCGGCGGCGACTGGGTCGAGGCCGCGCCGATGTCTCCCGGCGCCTTCTCGCCGATGGGCGGCCTGCATTCGACGATCACCGACCTGGCCGGCTGGGTCGCCGGCCTGGCGGCGGCGTACGACGAGCGGCCGGACGGCCATCCGCTGAGCAAGGCGACACGGCGCGAGCTGCAGCAGATGCACCGGTTCGAGAGGGTCTCGGCGACGCTGTCGACCGACGGGCCGGGCGCGGTTGCGTCGGGCTACGGCTACGGGCTGATGGTCGACCACGACGACCGGCTCGGGCAGATCGTGCACCACTCGGGCGGCTATCCCGGTTACGGGTCGCGGATGCTGTGGCACCCGGAGACCGGTCTCGGCGTGGTGACGATGAGCAACGGCTCGTACGGCGGCGCCTACCCGACCTCGATGGCGGCGCTCAAGCGACTGGTCCGCGCCGAGGCGCGGCGGCCTTCGGCGCCCGCGATCGTGATGCCCGAGGTCGGTCGCGTCACCGACCATGTCCGGGGCTTCGACCCTGCCGGACAACGCACGTTCGCCGACCCGGGGCTCTTCGCCGACAACGTCGAGCTCGACGTGCCCGACGCCGAGCGCCGGCGCGAGCTCGCGCAGGCGCGCGAGAGGGTCGGCGCACCAACCGGCGCCCCCGGCGTGCCGCGCTCGGAGACGCTCGCCCATGCCGCCTGGATGGTGCCGGCCGAGCGGGGGCGCTACGAGCTGGCCGTCCTGCTGAGCCCCGAGGCGATGCCGCGGTGGCAGTACGTCGGCGTCACCGCCGTGCCCGCCGCGGCGCCAGGCGTGCTCGAGCGGGCGCGTGCGGCGCTGGCTGCTCCGACCGCCGAGACGCGCCTGATGCGGGCGTTCGGTGAGCCGGTGCTCCTCGAGGCGCCCGTCTCGGCGGGGGAGAGGTCGGTCGAGCTGCTGGCCGGGGCGGGAGTGACCTGGTGGAAGGTCACCGTGCCGCTGCCCGACGGCGAGGTCGCGCTGGTGCCCCACGAGACTGCGTCGTACCCACGGCTGGCGTGGTTCGCCGAGCAGGGAGTCACCTCCAGTTGACGTGATCGAACAAATGTTCGATGCTGAGGTGTGGCACCCACCAACGTCTCCGCCCTCGGCTCCCATCGCGACTCACCCCGCGACCGCACCGCCGAGATCGAGCGTCTGCGTGCCAAGATGCAGCGGCTGCAGCAGCAGTCCGTGCCGGGGCGATCGATCGCGACCCATCCTGCCCTCGCGCGGCTCGTGGAGCTGCGGGCCGGTGCTGCCTACGGCGTCGACAACAGCACCCTGGCGCTGCTCATGCTGGCCGGCCCGTCGGCCGCCGGCGAGTGGGCCACGGTCATCGGCGTTCCCGACTTCGGCGCCGAGGCGGCAGCCGAGCTGGGCGTGCGGCTCGAGCGCACCATCCTGGTGCCCGAGCCCGGGGAGTCGTGGCTCGAGGCGGTCGCCGCGCTCGTCGACGTCACCGGCCTGGTGGTGGTGCGCCCACCCGCCCGGGTGCCCGAGCGCACCGCCGAGCGGATCGGCGCCCGGCTGCGCACCCGCGGCGCCGCCCTCGTCGCGCTCGGCGCTCCCGGCACGTGGCCGCGCGCGGAGGCGCACCTGAGCGTGGTCGAGCCGCGCTGGGCCGGTGTCGGCCGCGGTGAGGGCTTCCTGGCCGCGCGGGAGCTCGTCGTGGAAGTACGCCGCAGCGCCGGTGTGCGGGCGGCACGACGGGAAACGCTGTGGCTGGGTGAGCCGGGCGTCACGCGACCCGGCGTGGAACTCCCCGAGGCGCCCGAGGCTGCGGGATACGAGGCGGCCGGATGAGGACCCTGGTCGTCTGGTGTCCCGACTGGCCGGTGGCGGCCGCGCTGCAGGCCGCCGACCTGCCCCGGCACCTCGCGGCCGCGGTCTTCTCCGCGAACATCGTGCAGGCCTGCAACGCCGCCGCGCGCGACTTCGGCATCCGCCGCGGGATGCGCCGTCGCGACGCCCAGTCGCGCTGCCCCGAGCTGCTCGTGCTCGCGGCCGACGAGGCTCGCGATGCCCGTGCCTTCGAGGAGGTGCTGGCGGCCCTGGAGCGGCTGCGCCCCGGGGTGATGCCGCTGCGGCCGGGGCTGGTGGCGCTGCGCTCGCCCGCACGGTTCTACGGCGGCGAGCACGAGGCCGGCGCGATGATCGCCCAGTGCCTGGTCGAGCAGGGCGTCTGGGACGTCCGCATCGGCATCGCCGACGAGTTGCTCACCGCCGAACAGGCCGCGCGAGCCGCTCCGCTGCAGGAGACCTGCACGGTCGCGCCGGGAGAGTCGGCGGCCTTCCTGCGAGGTCTGCCGGTCGACGTACTGGCCGAGATGGGAGCGGCCGATGCGGCCGGCCTGCTCCATCGCCTCGGGCTGCACACGCTCGGCGCGCTCGCCGACCTCCCGGGCGTCGACGTCGAGGCGCGCTTCGGTCCGCAGACCGCCCACGTACGCCGGGTGGTGCTCGGCCAGGGTGCTCGACCGGTCGCCGGCCGGACGCCGCCACCGGACCTGGTGCAGGAGGTGGCCTTCGAGCCGCCGCTGGCCTCGGCCGAGACCGTCTGCTTCAGCACGAAGCGCGCGGCCGAGGCGTTCGTGACCGGGCTGGGCGGACGGCAGTTGGTGTGCACCGAGGTGCTCATCGAGGTGGAGGCCGACGACGTGCTCGCCAGCGAGCGGGTCTGGCTGCACCCGCGGTGGTTCGGCGCCGTCGACCTGATCGACCGGCTGCACTGGCAGCTGGTCGGCTCGCTGAAGGTGGGCGAGGTGCGCAGCGCGGTGACGCGGGTGCGGTTCGTGCCGCAGGCGGTCGCCAGCGAGGCGGTGCACGCCGACGGGCTGTGGGGCGGCACCGACGCGCGGGTCGAGCGCGGCATCGCCCGGGTGCAGGGGATGCTCGGCCACGAGGCCGTGGTCGCGCCGGTGTTGCAGGGCGGCCGCTCGCCCGCCGACCGGCAGGCGTTCGTGCCGTGGGGCGACCGGGTCGCCGTCGCGCGCGATCGGAGCCTGCCCTGGCCGGGGTCGATCCCGCCGCCGGCGCCGGCGCGCGTCTTCGCCGAGCCGTGGCAGGCCGCGGTCCTCGACGCGGCCGGCCGGCCCGTCGTCGTACTCGACCGGGGTGGGGTCAGCGGCGACCCCGCTCGCTATCGGCCGGGGCCCGGCGAGCCGTGGCAGCCGGTCTCGGCATGGGCCGGCCCATGGCCGGTGGTCGAGCTGTGGTGGGAGGAGCCGGGGCGCCACCTGGCGCGCTTCCAGCTGGTCGGCGTCGACGGCCGGGCGTGGCTGGCCGCCTGCGAGGCCGGCCGGTGGATGACGGAGGCGGCGTATGACTGAGTCTGCGCGGTGTTGGTTTACCACGGTAAGTGGGTTCGCGTGGTGCAGGTTCACCACGGTAAGTGGACGAACACGCACCTCCCACGGCGTACGCACCCGGAGAAGTGCGGGTGTGCCCGCATACCGTGGTGAACCTGCACGCGGCGTAGGACGGCGCTGATGGGCTGGAGCAACCCCACCGTCTCGTGGAAGGAGCTGGAGCGACGCCTCTCGGGGCGCCCGGCCACCGACCCGCACGGTGACGCGCCGATCTCGCGCAAGAAGCGGCGCGCGCGGGTGGAGGTCACGCCGCCCACCGGGGCGGTCACCCCGTACGTCGAGCTGCACGCGCACTCGAGCTTCAGCTTCCTCGACGGCGCCAGCGAGCCGGCCGCCCTGGTCGCCGAGGCGGTCCGCCTCGGGCTGACCGGGCTCGCCCTGACCGACCACGACGGGTTCTACGGTGCGCCGCAGTTCGCGGAGGCTGCTACTGCCGCAGCGGCAGCGGCCGAGCTCCAGACCGTGTACGGCGCGGAGCTCTCCCTCGGCCTCCCCGGCCCCCAGCAGGGTGTGCCGGACCCGGCCGGCGAGCACCTGCTCGTGCTCGCGCGGGGGGTGGAGGGCTATCGCCGGCTGGCGGGGGCGATCACCGAGGCCCAGCTGCGCGGTGACGAGAAGGGCCGGCCGGTCTACGACCTCGACGAGCTGGTCGACCGCGGCCGTGGCCACTGGCTGGTGCTGACAGGGTGCCGCAAGGGATTCCGCACGCGGGAGCGGATCGGGCGCCTGGTCGACTGGTTCGGCGCGGACTCCGTCGCGGTCGAGCTCACCGACCACGGCCATCCCACCGACAGCCGCGACCACGACGCGCTCGCCGCGCTGGCGACCGAGCTCGCGCTGCCCGTCGTCGCCACCGGCAACGTCCACTACGCCACCCCCGAGCGGCACCGGCTGGCCGATGCGATGGCGGCGGTGCGCGCCCGGCGCAGCCTCGGCGAGATCGCCGGCTGGCTGCCGGCGGGCCCGGCGGCGTACCTGCGCAGTGGGGAGGAGATGACCCGTCGCTGGGGTCGGTTCCCCGGTGCCGTGGCGCGCTCGGTCGAGCTGGGCGCGCAGTGTGCGTTCGACCTGCAGAAGGCCAAGCCGCGCCTGCCCAAGCGCGGCATCCCCGAGGGGCACACCGCTGCCAGCTGGTTGCGCGAGCTGGTCGAGCAGGGCTTCGCCCAGCGGTACGCCGCGGCGTACTCCCACGACCGGGAGTTCGTCCGCCGGGCGCGCGAGCGGGTCGAGCACGAGCTGGACGTCATCGAGCGCAAGGACTTCCCGGGCTACTTCGTCATCGTCCACGACATCGTCGCCTTCGCCCGCTCCGAGGCCATCCTGTGTCAGGGGCGGGGGAGCGCCGCGGCGAGCGCGGTCTGCTACGCGCTCGGCATCACCGCGATCGACCCGGTCTACTACCGGCTGCCGTTCGAGCGGTTCATCTCCGAGCACCGCGAGGAGGAGCCCGACATCGACGTCGACTTCGACTCCGACCGCCGCGAGGAGGTCATCCAGTGGGTCTACGACACCTACGGCCGGCGCAACGCCGCCCAGGTGGCCAACATCATCGGCTATCGCCCGAAGATGGCGGTGCGCGATGCCGCCAAGGCGCTCGGCCACAGCCCCGGTCAGCAGGACGCCTGGTCGAAGGCGGTCTCGTCCTGGACCACGGTGGAGGGTGACGGCGTCCCCGAGCCGGTGCTGGCGCTGGCCCGGGATTTCCTCGGCGCCCCGCGGCATCTGGGCATCCACTCCGGTGGGATGGTGCTCACCGAGGAGCCGATCGGCGAGGTCGTGCCCATCGAGCGGGCGCGGATGGACAAGCGCACCGTGCTGCAGTGGGACAAGGACGGCTGCGAGTTCATGGGACTGGTGAAGTTCGACCTGCTCGGGCTCGGGATGCTCTCGGCGCTCGACCACATGCTGACGCTCGCGCGCGAGCACTGCGGCGACGACTGGACGCTGGCCACCATCCCCAAGGAGGAGCCGGCCGTCTACGACATGCTCTGCCGCGCCGACTCCATCGGCGTCTTCCAGGTGGAGAGCCGTGCCCAGATCGGCACCCTGCCGCGGTTGCAGCCGCGCTGCTTCTACGACCTCGCGATCGAGATCGCCCTGATCCGGCCCGGCCCGATCCAGGGCGGCGCGGTCCACCCCTACGTACGACGCGCGACCGGCCGTGACCCGGTCGACTACGCCCACCCGCTGCTCGAGCCGGTGCTGGAGCGCACCAGGGGGGTGCCGCTCTTCCAGGAGCAGCTGATGGAGATGGGACGGGTGCTCGGCGACTTCTCTGCCGACGACGCCGATCTGCTGCGCCGGGCGATGGGCTCCAAGCGCGGCATCGAGCGGATCGAGTCGCTCAAGGAGCAGCTGATGGCCGGGATGCGCGCCAAGGGACTCTCCGAGGAGGCGGCGCGGGTGATCTACGTGCAGATCCTCTCCTTCGCCAACTTCGGCTTCGCCGAGTCGCACGCGCTCTCGTTCGCCAAGCTGGTCTACGCCTCGTCCTGGTTCAAGCTGCACTACCCGGCGGCCTTCCTGGCCGGGCTGCTGCGCGCCCAGCCGATGGGGTTCTACTCCCCGCAGTCTCTGGTGCAGGACGCTCGGCGCCATGGGGTGGAGGTGCTCGGGCCGTCGTTGGAGCTCTCCGGCGCGACCGCGGGGCTGGAGCCGGTCGCCTCCCCGGTTCCTCCGGACGGTGTGCTCGGCGACGCGTGCCTGCACGACGGTCCGGCCGAGCCCACGCGATGGGTGCCCGGCACGCCCGACCCGACGCCCGCCCACCGCCGCGACGGCGGGTACGCCGTCCGGCTCGGTCTCGACTCCGTGCGCGGCATCGGCGCCGATGTGGCGAGGCGGATCGTCGTCGCACGCGCGGAACGCCCCTTCGCCGACGTACTGGACCTGTCGCGGCGTGCCGGTCTGGAGCCGCACCAGCTCGAGGCGCTGGCGACCGGTGGGGCGCTCGACGGGCTGGTCGCGCCGGGCAGCACCGATGCGAGACGGCGAGCGCTGTGGGCGGCCGGCTGGAGCGAGTCGGCCGAGCAGCTGGAGGGCCTGCAGGTCGCGGCGCCGGCACCAGAGCTCCCTGCGATGACCGGGGTCGAGACGGTGCTGGCCGACCTGTGGGCCACCGGGGTGACCCCCGGAGACCATCCGTTCGCGCACCTGCGGCCCTCGCTCACGGCGGCCGGCGTCCCCTCGGTCGGCTCGTTGCCGAGTCTGGAGTCCGGGCGCCGGCTCACCGTCGCAGGGCTGGTCACCCACCGGCAGCGGCCCGGTACGGCGGGCGGCGTCACCTTCCTCAACCTCGAGGACGAGTCCGGGATGGTCAACGTCATCTGCACGGCGGGGCTGTGGCGGCGCTACCGGAAGGTCGCCGCCGCGACCTCGGTGATGCTCGTGCGCGGGGTGCTGGAGCGCAACGACGGGGTCACGAACCTGGTGGCCGACCGGCTCGCCCCGCTCACCGAGCTGCTGCCCAGCGCCGGCGAGGCGATCGAGGCACGGCACCGCTCACGCGACTTCCGGTGACCCGGCTGCGCGGCTTTGGCCGACCGTGCCGGAGCGGTCAGAATTGTCGGGTGCCCTCCGCTCTTCCCGACGGCGACGTCGCGCCCGCCGACGGGGCCCTCCCTGAGACGGCGTTGAGCACCCTGGGGCAGGGCGGCTTCGGGTTCTACGTGCACGTGCCGTTCTGCACCGTGCGGTGCGGCTACTGCGACTTCAACACCTACACCGCCACCGAGCTCGGCCCCGGCGTCAGCCGTCAGACGTACGCCGACCAGGCGATCGCCGAGATCCGGCTGAGCCGCCGCGTGCTCGGCGAGGCGCGGCCGGTCGACACGGTCTTCTTCGGCGGCGGCACCCCGACCCTGCTGCCGCCGCGAGACCTGACTGCGATCCTCGGGGCGATCCGGGACGAGTTCGGGCTGGCGCCCGACGCGGAGGTGACCACCGAGGCCAACCCCGACAGCGTCTCGCTGGCCGACCTCGACGAGCTGCGTGCCGGCGGGTTCACCCGGCTCAGCTTCGGCATGCAGAGTGCCGTGCCGAGCGTCCTGGCCACGCTCGACCGCACCCACGACCCGCGCCGCGTGCCGGCCGTGGTCGAGTGGGCACGCGCGGCCGGCTTCGACCAGCTCAGCCTCGACCTCATCTACGGCACGCCCGGCGAGACCATGGCCGACTGGCGCACCAGCCTCGAGGCCGCCCTGGCGTGCGAGCCCGACCACCTCTCGGCGTACTCGCTGATCGTGGAGGAGGGCACCGCCCTGGCCCGGCGGGTGCGCCGCGGGGAGCTGCCGATGCCCGACGAGGACGACTTCGCCGACAAGTACGACGTGGCCGACGCGATGCTGCGCGCGGCCGGGCTGGAGTGGTACGAGGTCTCCAACTGGGCGACCACCGAGGCCCAGCGCTGTCGGCACAACCTGCTCTACTGGCAGGGCGGCGACTGGTGGGGCGTCGGCCCGGGCGCGCACAGTCACGTCGGCGGCGTGCGGTGGTGGAACGTCAAGCATCCCGCCGCGTACGCCGACCGGATCCGTGGCGGCGTCAGCCCCGCGCACGCCCGCGAGACGCTCTCGCCGGAGGACCGCCGCGTCGAGCGGGTGCTGCTGGAGCTGCGGCTGGCCGACGGGCTGCCCCTCGACGTGCTCGACGGTGACGGCAGGTCGGCGGTGCCCGAGCAGGTCGACCGCGGTCTCGTCACCGTCCGCGGGGACCGGATCGTGCTCACCGATCGCGGCCGGCTGCTGGCCGACGGCGTGGTGCGCGACCTGCTTCCCTGATGCTGCTTCCCTGACGCGGGTGGGGGTCGGGATCCGGGTCGTCCCCGATGTCGCCCCGCCTCGCGCGGCGTAGCGTCGAGGACATGAACACACTTGTCCGTCCGCGGCAGGGTCGCATGATCGGCGGGGTCTGCGCAGGCATCGCCGACCGCTACGGCTGGGACCGCACCGTCGTCCGGTTGGTCGCGGTGCTCTCCTGCCTGCTCCCTGGCCCGCAGTTCGTCATCTACATCGTCCTCTGGATCCTGATCCCGGGGGAGTGATCACCTCGTCCGGCGTGTGACGGGGGAGACCCCAGGGGCGGGTGGGATGATCGGCCCATGGCTGACCGCTACGGATCCGATGTCCTCTCCACCGACTGGCGCAAGCCGAAGAACGGCCGCGCCACGGAAGCGCCCGCCCGTATCGGCGACGTGCTGGAGTGGGTCGAGAGCGACTTCGTCGGCGAGGTGGTCGGGGTCGACCGACAGCTCGGCACGGTCACCCTGGAGGACCGCCGGCTGACACGCCGCACCTTCCCGCTCGGGCCCGGCTTCCTGCTTGAAGGTCGCCCCGTGATCCTCACCGCGCCCGTGACCCAGGCCGCGCCGAGCGCCCCGACACGGACAGCATCGGGTTCGGTCGCGGTGGCCAACGCACCCGCGCGGGTCGCCCGCGCGAGCCGCATCTTCGTCGAGGGCCGCCACGACGCCGAGCTCGTCGAGAAGGTCTGGGGTGACGACCTGCGGATCGAGGGCGTCGTCGTGGAGTACCTCGGCGGCGTCGACGACCTCGCCGACCACCTCGTCGACTTCAAGCCGGGACCGGAACGCAAGGTCGGCGTCCTGGTCGACCACCTGGTCAAGGGCTCGAAGGAGTCCCGGATCGCCGACGCGATCGTGCGCGGCCCCCACGGCGCCCACGTGCGGATCGTCGGACACCCGTTCATCGACATCTGGCAGGCGGTCAAGCCCGATCGGCTCGGCCTCGCGGCGTGGCCGCAGATCCCGCGCAGCATCGAGTGGAAGAAGGGCATCTGCCAGCAGCTGGGCTGGCCGCACCGCGACCAGGCCGACATCGCCCGGGCGTGGAAGCACATCCTCTCCAAGGTCACCTCGTACGGCGACCTCGAGCCCGCGCTCCTGGGTCGCGTCGAGGAACTGATCGACTTCGTGACCTGCTGAGACCCGGGTTTGGAACAGTTGCTCGGGACTTCGGGGCCTCTCCCCACCTCCGAAGCCAACGAACCAAGGGTGCGTTGGCAGCGTGGTGGGGCGAGGGCCCCGAAGTCCCGAGCAACTGTTCCAAACCCGCGTCTCGACCGACACGAACGCGGGCCTCCACCTGGCCCGAGTAGCATTGGCACTCATCGGACCGGAGTGCCAGAGGAGGCGAGATGCAGAACGACCGCCGTCTCGCGGTGCTGCGCGCGATCGTGGAGGACTACGTCGCCACCGAGGAGCCCGTCGGCTCCAAGGCACTGGTGGAGCGACACGGCCTCCGCGTCAGCCCGGCGACCATCCGCAATGACATGGCGGCCCTGGAGGACGACGGCTACCTCGCCCAGCCGCACACCAGCGCCGGCCGCGTGCCGACCGACAAGGGCTACCGGCTCTTCGTCGACCAGCTCGCGACGGTGAAGGTGATGAGCCCGGCGGAGAAGCGGGCGATCAGCAGCTTCATGGCCGGCGCCGTCGACCTCGACGACGTCGTCCAGCGCTCGGTGCGCCTGCTGAGCCAGCTCACCCGGCAGGTCGCCGTCGTGCAGTACCCGACGCTCAGCCGCTCGACGGTGCGCCACATCGAGCTGATCGCCCTCGCACCGACGCGGATGCTGGTCGTGCTGATCCTCTCCACCGGGCGGGTCGAGCAGCGCGTGGTCGAGTTGCCCGAGGCGATCAGCGACGAGGGGCTCTTCGACCTGCGCAGCCGGCTTAACGCCGCCGCGACCGGGCAGGTCATCGCCACTGCCGCGGCCGAGCTGCGCGACGCCGTCGAGCAGCTTCGGGACACCCCCGGTGCGACGATTCCGGCCGTGGTCGTCGACGCATTGGTCGAGGCGATGAGCGATCACCGATCCGACGAGCGCGTCGCCGTCAGCGGCACGAGCAACCTGGCTCGCTTCGGTGACAGCTTCGACTCCGCCGTACGCCCCTTGCTGGAGGCTCTCGAGGAGCACGTGGTGCTGCTCAAGCTCATCGGCGAGGCGACGCCCGGCGGCCTGGTCACCGTGCGGATCGGTGCCGAGGGCCCCTACGAGGAGCTCTCCTCGACCAGCGTGGTCGCGACCGGCTACGGCCCCGGTGACGAGGCGGTGGCGACGCTCGGCGTCGTCGGCCCCACCCGCATGGACTATCCCGGAACGATGTCGCAGGTGCGCGCGGTCGCGCGCTACCTGTCGCGGATCCTCGACGAGGCCTGAGGGATCAGGCCGTTAACAGGACATGAGAGCAGGAGAGTTGGACCCCTACGAGGTGCTGGATGTCGCACGCGACGCCGACGACGCCACGATCAAGAAGGCCTACCGCAGGCTGGCCCGGGAATATCACCCGGACGTGAACCCCGACCCCGCGGCGCAGGAGCGGTTCAAGGAGGTCTCGCACGCCTACGAGATCCTCTCCGACCCGCAGAAGCGGGCCGCCTACGACCGTGGCGGTGACGTCTTCAGCGGCTTCGGTGGCGCCGGCGCGGGGTTCTCCTTCACCGACATCATGGACGCCTTCTTCGGGGGTGCGGCCGGTGGCGGCGCGAGCGGCCGCGGGCCCCGTCCGCGGGTCCGCCGCGGCCAGGACGCACTGATCCGGCTCGACGTCGATCTGGCCGAGGCCGCCTTCGGCGTCACGCGCGACCTGAAGGTCGACACCGCGGTCACCTGCGAGACCTGTCACGGCGAGGGTGCCGCCCCCGGCTCGAAGCCGGTCATCTGCGAGACATGTCGCGGCGCCGGTGAGGTCGCCCAGGTGCAGCGCAGCTTCCTCGGGGAGATCCGCACGCTCCGCCCGTGCGCGGCCTGCAAGGGCTTCGGCACCATCATCCCCGACCCCTGTCGCGAGTGCGGCGGTGACGGCCGGGTGCGCTCGCACCGCACCCTGACGGTCAAGATCCCGGGTGGCGTCGACAACGGCACCCGCGTCCAGTTGGCCGAGCAGGGCGAGGTCGGCCCCGGCGGGGGCCCCGCGGGTGACCTGTACGTCGAGATCAACGTCGCGCGCCACGAGACGTTCACACGCCAGGGCAACAACCTGCACTGCGTCGTCCACGTCCCGATGACGGCGGCGGCGCTCGGCACCAATCTCACCCTGCCCCGGCTCGAGTCCGACCTGCCCGAGACGCCCGAGAACGAGCGCACGTTCGACCTCGAGATCCGCCCGGGCACGCAGTCCGGCACCGAGCAGGTGCTGCGCGGCCTCGGCGTCCCCGGCCTGCGCGGCGGGCGCGGCGATCTGATCGTCGGGGTGCAGGTCGAGACCCCGAGCAAGCTGGACGCGGCCCAGGAGGACCTGCTTCGCCAGCTCGCGACGATGCGCGGCGAGGAGTCGGCCGAGGGACAGCTCAAGGCCACCGGCCAGGGCTTCTTCGGCCGGTTGCGCGACGCGTTCGGGCACTGATCGGCCGGATGAGCCAGCGGTGATCCAGCAATGAGCCTGCCGGTCCACCTGGTGCCGAGCCTGGCGGGGGTCGTCGTCGGCGATGAGGTCACGGTCGAGGGCGACGAGGCGCACCACGCCGTCGCCGTACGCCGCCTGCGGGTGGGGGAGCAGGTCGTCCTTACCGACGGCGCCGGCGCCTCGGTGACCGCCGCGGTTGCGAGCACCGGCAAGCGGATCTTCGCCGCGACCGTGCTCGACCGGCACGACGTGCCTGAGCCCGCGCCGGCCTTCACCGTCGTCCAGGCACTGCCCAAGGGCGAGCGCGGCGAACTGGCCGTCGAGGTGCTCACCGAGATCGGCGCCGGCCGGCTCGTGCCCTGGGCGGCGGCCCGCTCGGTGGCCGTCTGGAAGGGCGAGCGGGCGGAGAAGTCCGTGGCCAGGTGGCGGGCCACGGCCCGCGAGGCCGCCAAGCAGGCCAGGCGTGCCTGGTTCCCCGACGTCGCACCCCTGGCGGGGACCGCGGAGGTCGCCGCGCTCATCGAGCACGCCGCGCTCGCCGTCGTCCTGCACGAGGAGGGGAGCGAGTCGCTTGCCGCCGTGACCCTGCCCGAGCAGGGAGACATCGTCGTCGTGGTCGGCCCCGAGGGTGGCCTGACCGACGAGGAGATCGCCGCGTTCGAGGCTTCGGGCGCCACGACGGTCAAGCTCGGGAGCGAGGTCCTGCGCACCTCCACGGCCGGCGTCGCGGCGCTGGCTGCGCTGCTGGCTCGCACCGCCCGGTGGGGCTGAGTCTCACCGATCGCGACCGACGTCCGCGTGCCACTTCGACTGGCATAGCGGCCGCGAGCCGTGATGCTCCCCGCCTGACCGCGCCGCGAAACACGACGATCGGGGTCGCTATGCCAGTCGGGGTGGCCGTCTCAGGAGATGGTGAAGGTCTTCGTGTCGACGCTGGGCGCCGCGGCCTCGCTGCTGTCCGCCTGGTTCTCGGTGGAGGCGGAGAACGTGTATCGGCCGGCGGGTAGGCCGGAGATGTCGATCTTCGTGCTCCAGGGATAGAGCTTGTCCATCCATCCGGTCGCCGTCGCGGCTCCGTGCTTGACCACCTTGCCGTGCGCGTCGGTGATCTTCCACGGCACGTTGGCCTCGGGCGAGTTCGCGAGCCCCCTCGCGCGCAGAGTGCCGGACTGCCGGGAGCCCTCCGCGGGACGCAGGACGTTGATGTCGGCCAGGGTCACCAGTTGGTCGGCCGGCGTGACGCCGTGGCTGGTGGCGATGCCGAAGAGGGGCGTGGTGGCGCCACCGGTGATCACCCGGGTCGGGGCGCCGGGCGCGCTCTGCGCCGCCGCGAGGGTGTAGACGAGCTGCTGCACCGCGATCTTCGCGTCGGCCACGCTGAGCGTGCCGCGCTTGGCCAGCGCGGTGTTGGTGAGCACCGCGGTGAAGGAGCGGCCGTCGAAGTGCGCGTCGCCCAGGTCGCCGGAGTGGTAGTAGCTGGTGTAGTCCGGGTCGTTCGGGGCGGCCTCCAGGGCCCGCTCGGCACCGAGGACCGGGTTGGCGGCGTCCACGGAGTGCAGTTCCTGCACCAGGCGCGGGCCTCGCGGCGTCTTCGTCACGAAGTAGACGGGCACCATGACCTGGTGGACGGCGGAGGGCGACGCCTCGATCGGGGAGCCGGTCGCGACCGGGCCACTGCTGCTGGGTGCCCCGGATGCCCCGGAGGCGCCCGAGCCTGCGTCCGAGGGTGACGCCGGGATGGACGACGCGGCCGGTCCGCCCGGGTCCGTCGCCGTGGGTGCCGTGGAGCCACAGGCACTGAGCGCTCCCGCGGCCAGCAGGACGGACACGCCCGCGGATCCGGCGAGGCGGCGAGCGTGGCGGGGACTACGGCGGCGCGCACGTGCGTTCATGTCTCCAGTCTCCCGTGAGTCCCGTAACGCTGTCGCGGGGCCACGCCGGGCCACGTACGATGGAAGACGCCTCACAGCCGACAAGAGAGGGCCCTCACCGGGCATCCATGACCGATCAGCAGCATGCTCGTCCCCAGACCGTCGAGAAGCCGACCACCAAGCACACCGTCGTGGTGCCGAACAGTGTCGACATGGTCTCCGTCCTCGGGCCGGGAGACGAGCACCTCGGCACGATCGAGGCACACTTCGACACCGACATCCACGTTCGCGGCAACCGGATCACGCTGCACGGCGAGCCCTCGGAGATCGCGCTGATCGAGCGCACCCTCGAGGAGATGGTGCAGCTCATCCGCACCGGTCAGGGGCTGACCCCGGAGTCCGTCGAGCGGATCATCTCGATGCTGCGCGCCGAGACCACGGAGAAGCCGGCCGACGTCCTCAGCCTCAACATCCTGAGCACCCGCGGCCGGTCGATCCGTCCCAAGACGCTCAACCAGAAGCGGTACGTCGACGCGATCGACAAGCACACCATCACCTTCGGCATCGGCCCCGCGGGCACGGGCAAGACCTACCTGGCGATGGCCAAGGCGGTCCAGTCGCTGCAGTCCAAGCAGGTCAACCGGATCATCCTGACCCGGCCCGCGGTGGAGTCCGGGGAGAAGCTCGGCTTCCTGCCCGGCACGTTGACGGAGAAGATCGACCCCTACATGCGGCCGCTGTACGACGCGCTGCACGACATGCTCGACCCCGACCTCATCCCCAAGCTGATGGCGGGCGGCACGATCGAGATCGCACCGCTGGCCTACATGCGCGGCCGCTCGCTCAACGACGCGTTCATCATCCTCGACGAGGCCCAGAACACCACGCCCGAGCAGATGAAGATGTTCCTGACCCGGCTGGGCTTCGGCTCCAAGATCGTGGTCACCGGCGACATCTCCCAGACGGACCTGCCGAACGGTCAGCGCTCCGGCCTGCGCGTCGTCGAGGACATCCTCGACGGCGTCGAGGACCTCAGCTTCAATCGGCTCACCAGCCACGACGTCGTACGGCACAAACTGGTGGGGCGCATCGTCGCGGCCTACGACGCCTACGATGCCCGCAACGACAACCGCACGAGCAAGGGGCAGATGTGACCATCGAGGTCCTCAACGAGTCCGACTACGACCTGGACCTGGACCACTTCGCCAAGCTCGCGCGATTCGTGATGGACAAGATGCGCGTCCACGCCCAGGCGGAGCTGTGCATCAAGGCCGTCGACGAGGCGACCATCGCCGAGCTGAACAAGCAGTGGATGGAGAAGGAGGGGCCGACCGACGTGCTCGCCTTCCCGATGGACGAGCTGCGGCCCGGCCTTCTCGACGAGGAGCCGGAGGAGGGCGTGCTCGGTGACCTGATCCTCGCGCCGAGCATCGCCGAGAAGCAGGGCCAGGCGGCCGGGCACGGCACGGTGGCCGAGCTCGAGCTGCTCACCACGCACGGCATCCTGCACCTGCTGGGCTATGACCACGCCGAGCCCGAGGAGCACAAGGAGATGTTCGACCTCCAGGCCGAGCTCCTCACGGAGTGGGGCTCCGCCGCCAAGGCGCCGCAGTGAGGCCGCAGTGAGCAGGCGACGGTGTCGCACTTCTGGCTGACCGTCGCCGCGGTCGCCCTCGTCGTACTCGCCGGTCTCTTCTCCGCCGCCGACGCCGCACTCGGCCCGTTCTCCCACGCGCGCGCCGAGGAGCTGGCCGACGAGCGACGGCCGGGCGCCAAGCGGTTGGTGGCCCTCCTCGCCGACCCGCCGCGCTACCTCAACACCGCGTTGCTGCTGCGGCTGTTGTGCGAGATCGGCGCCACGGTCATCGTCACGCTCGAGCTCCACGACGCGTACGGCGGCCGGTGGTGGCCCACGTTCGCGACCTCGATCGCCGTGATGATCGTGGTCTCGTTCGTCGTCATCGGCGTCTCTCCCCGCACGATCGGCCGCCAGCACAACGAACGGGTTGCGCTGCTGGCGGCCTGGCCGCTGACGTGGATCACCCGAGTGCTCGGTCCCATCCCGTCGCTGCTGATCCTCGTCGGCAACGCGCTCACTCCGGGCAAGGGCTTCCGCGAGGGGCCGTTCGCCACCGAGACTGAGCTGCGCGAGCTGGTCGACCTGGCCGAGGCGAGCAATCTGATCGAGGGCGACGAGCGCTCGATGATCCACTCGGTGCTCGAGCTGGGCGACACCAGCGCCCGCGAGGTGATGGTGCCGCGGATGGACATCGTCTACGTCGACCGGCACAAGAACCTGCGCCAGACGCTCTCGCTCTTCCTCCGCTCCGGCTTCTCCCGGCTGCCGGTGACCGACGACTCCCTCGACCACATCGTCGGGTTCGCCTACCTCAAGGACGTCGTACGGCGCGACTTCGAGGCGCCCGACGTCGAGACCACCCAGCGGGTCGACTCGCTGATGCGTCCGGTGGTCTGGGTGCCGGAGTCCAAGCCGGTCGACGAGCTGCTGGAAGAGATGCAGCGCGACCGCAACCACATGGCCGTGGTCGTCGACGAGTACGGCGGCACGGCCGGCCTGATCACGATCGAGGACATCCTGGAGGAGATCGTCGGCGAGATCACCGACGAGTACGACGTCGAGGACCGCGAGCCGATCCAGGTCGGCGAGCACTCGTGGCGGGTGCCCGCGCGTTACCTCGTCGACGACCTCGAGGAGCTGACCGGTGTCGACGTGCGCGACGAGGACGTCGACTCCGTCGGCGGCCTGCTCGCCAAGCACCTCGGCGTGGTGCCGATCGCGGGCGCCACGGTCGAGGTCGGCCCCGACGGGCCCGACCTGCGCAGGCTGCGCCTGGTGGCCGAGGAGACCGCCGGGAGACGGAACAAGATCGGCACGGTGCTGCTCACCGTGCTCGACGGAGGAGGAGCGCAGTGACCGATCTGTCAGCAGGGACCGACCTGTCCGCTGAGGACGCCAAGCTCGTGACCCTGGCCCGCGCGACCCGCGCCCGCACCGGGGCGGCCGAAGGGGCCGCGGTGCGCGACACCGACGGCCGTACCTACGCAGCGGCCACGGTGGCGCTGCCCTCGCTCGCGGTCTCGGCCGTCGGCGTGTGCGTGGCGATGGCGGTGGCGTCGGGCTCGAAGGGTCTCGAGGCCGTCGTCGTCCTCACCGAGGCCGGCGAAGCCGCGGAGACGGACCTCGCCGCGGTGCGGGAGTTCGCCGGCGCCGGGGTGCCGGTCCTCGTGGGGGACCCGCGCGGCACCATCGGAGCCACGGCCAACTCCTGACCGCGGGTCCGTCACTCCAGCGGCAGCGTCCCGAGCTCGATGGTGACGTGGATGCCGTCGTCGTCCCGGTACGCCGTCAGGCCGGTCATCGTGGCCATGTCCGCCTTCTTGTCGCGCATGTGCGCGACCAGCTGGTCGATGGCGAGGGCGAGCCGGGCCTGGCTGACGGGCTTGGAACGCCACTTCAGCTGGTTCTCGACGAAGTACGGCGAGGCCTTCTCGGCCAGGGTCGAGACGGCGTCTCGGTGGGCAGCGCTGGACATGGGGGGTGTCTCCAGAGGTGCGGGATGGTCAGATGGGCCGCGGCGACGTTAGCCCATGACCCGCCACCCGGCCGAACCCGGCCAGGAGTAGGTTTACCCGCGTGACGGTGTCCTGGGAGCAGCACGAGGCTGCGGTGGCGCGCCTGCGGGCGTCGTACGAGGCGATTCCGGCCGGGGCGCCGGTGCGGCTCGCCAAGCACACCACCAACCTCTTCCGTCCCCGTGCCGCCACCACCGCGCCCGGCCTCGACGTCAGCGGCCTGACCGGCGTGATCGAGGTCGACCCGGCCACCCGCACCGCCCAGGTGCAGGGGATGTGCACCTACGAGGAGCTCGTCGACGCGACCCTGCCGCACGGCCTGATCCCGCTGGTCGTGCCGCAATTGCGCACGATCACCCTGGGCGGCGCCGTCACCGGGCTCGGCATCGAGGCCACGAGCTTCCGCAGCGGTCTGCCGCACGAGTCGGTCCTGGAGATGGACATCTTCACCGGCGCCGGCAAGGTCGTCACCACCCGGCCCGGCGAGCCGCTTTTCGACACCTTCCCCAACTCCTACGGCAGCCTCGGCTACGCCACCCGCCTGGTGATCGAGCTCGAGGCGGTCCCGGAGTTCGTGCGGCTGCGGCACGTGCGCTTCGACGACGCCGGCCTGCTGGCCAAGACCATCGCCGAGATCACCACGACCCGCGAGTACGCCGGCACCCGGGTGGACGGTCTCGACGGGGTGGCGTTCGCGCCGGGGGAGTACTACCTCACCCTGGCGACCTGGGCCGCGGCCGAGGAGCTCGACGGCCTCGACCGGCGCAACCTCGCACCCAGCGACTACCACTCCGGTCAGGCGATCTACTACCGATCGATCCAGGAGCGCGAGACCGACCTGCTGACGATGTACGACTACCTGTGGCGGTGGGACACCGACTGGTTCTGGTGCTCGGGCGCGTTCGGCGTACAGAACCCGAGGGTGCGGCGGTTCTGGCCCGAGCGGTGGCGGCGCAGCGACGTCTACATGCGGCTGATCGCGCTCGACCGGCGCTTCGACATCGCCGACCGGCTCGACCGCCGTGCCGGCCGGCCGCTGCGCGAGCGCGTGATCCAGGACATCGAGGTGCCGGTCGGCAACCTGCCCGCATTCCTGGAGTGGTTCGACGCCGAGGTGGGGATGCGGCCGGTGTGGCTGTGCCCGCTGGTCTCCTCCGGTTCCTCGACCGGAGAGCGGTGGCCGACCTACCCGTTGGAGCCGCAGGAGACCTACGTCAACGTCGGCTTCTGGGGCACGGTGCACGTGGGGCCGGAGGCGGTCGACGCCCCGCGCAACCGCGCGATCGAGACCAAGGTGCACGAGCTCGGCGGGCACAAGTCGCTCTACTCGGAGGCCTTCTACGACGAGGAGACCTTCGAGACGCTCTACGACGGCGCCAATCTGGCGGCCGTCAAGCAGCAGTACGACCCGGACGACAGGCTGACCAGCCTCTACGACAAGGCGGTGAAGAAGCGGTGACGACCCAGCACGCGAGCAAGGGCATTGCCGGCACTATCGAGGGATTCTTCTCGGGCGGCCTCCCGGTCCGACTGACGGCCTACGACGGCAGCTCCGCGGGGCCCGCGGACGCCGAGCTCGGGCTCGAGCTGGTCAACCAGCGCGGTCTGGCCTACATCCTGACCGCCCCCGGCGATCTGGGCCTGGCGCGGGCGTACGTGTCGGGGGACCTCGAGCTTCGCGGCACCCATCCGGGCAACCCCTATCCGCTGCTGCAGGCGATCCTCGGCAGGACCAACTTCAAGCGGCCGCCCGTCGCGGAGCTGCTCGAGATCGTGCGCACCCTCGGCCTCAGGAACTTCAACCCGCCGAAGCCGCCGCCGCAGGAGCACCTGCCCGGCTGGCGCCACAAGGTCGAGGGCGTGCGCTCGGCGGTGGGGTCGCGCTGGAACCGGCACAGCCAGGCGCGCGACGCCGACGCGATCCACCACCACTACGACGTCTCCAACACCTTCTACGAGTACGTCCTCGGCCCGTCGATGACCTACACCTGTGCGCTCTTCCCGACCGAGGACGCCACGCTCGAGCAGGCGCAGGAGGCGAAGTACGACCTGATCTGCCGCAAGCTGGACCTCAAGCCCGGCCAGCGGCTCCTCGACCTCGGCTGCGGCTGGGGCGGCATGGTGCGGCACGCCGCGAAGCACTACGGCGTGAAGGCGCTCGGCGTGACGCTCTCGGAGCAGCAGGCGCTGTGGGCGCAGCAGGCCATCAAAGAACAGGGCCTCGACGACCTCGCCGAGGTGCGGTTCAGCGACTACCGCAACGTCGCCGAGGGTGACTTCGACGCGATCAGCTCGATCGGGCTGACCGAGCACATCGGCGTGCGCAACTACCCGAGCTACTTCGGCTTCATCTCCTCGAAGCTGAAGGACCAGGGCCGCCTGCTCAACCACTGCATCACCCGCAACGACAACACCCAGGAGGGCCCTGCCGGGAAGTTCATCGACCGGTACGTCTTCCCCGACGGCGAGCTGATCGGCTCGGGCACGATCGTCACAGCGGTCGAGGATGCCGGCCTCGAGGTGCAGCACCACGAGAACATCCGCCTCCACTACGCCAAGACGTTGACGGGCTGGAACGAGAACCTGGTCGCCAACTGGGACGCCTGCGTCGCGGAGGTCGGGCTGGCCACCGCCAAGGTCTGGGGCCTCTACATGGCGGGCTCGCGGGCCGGCTTCGAGCGCAACGAGATCCAGCTGCACCACGTGCTGGCCACCAAGACCGTCAACGGGGTCAGCGGCTACCCGCTGCGGCACACCTTCTGAGTCGAGTCGTGAGTGTGTGCGAGGGCCATGGCCCGCGCACACACTCACGACTCGCGCCGGTAACCTTGCCCCGATGAGCAGAAGGGCCGAGGAGTACGCCGCGCAGGTGCTCCGTCGCGAGCAGCTGAGCGACCACTTCGTCCGCGTCGTCCTCGGCGGCCCCGGGTTGGCGGGCTTCACCTCGACCGGCATCGGGGACGAGTGGGTCGGCCTGGTGGTGCCGGGACAGTTCCAGAGCCGCTACTACACGGTGCGCTCGTGGGCGCCCGCGAGCGACGGCAGCGGCAGTGAGCTGACGCTCGACATCGTGGTGCACGAGGTCGGGCTCGTCACCGAGTGGGCCCGGCGCGACGTGGTCGGCGAGACGGTGACCCTCACCGAGCCGAAGGGCTCGTTCAAGGCGCCCGGCGGCGCGGGCTGGCTGCTGCTGGTCGGAGATCTCACCGGGCTGCCCGCGATGGCCCGCATCGCCGAGCAGGCCGCCGAGGCAGCACTGCCGACGCGGATGTGGGTCGAGTCGCCGGACGTGATCGAGGGCTACCTCCCGGCCGACGCCGACGTCGCCTGGGTCACCCCGCCGGCCGATGGCGTCTCCGAGCTCGCCCGGGTGGTCGAGGGGATCGACTGGCCCCAGGGCGAGGGCTACTTCTGGATGGCGGGTGAGTCCTCCCAGATGCGCGCCATCCGCAAGCACCTGATGCGCGAGCGGCAGCTGCCCTCCTCGGCGTACGACGTGATGGGCTACTGGCGCGGCGGCGCGGTGCGGCAGCCCCGCAGCGTCGATCCCGGCCCCATCTGGCGTGCGGGCAAGGCAGCGGGGAAGACCGACGCCGAGATCTGGGCCCTCTACGATCAGGCGCAGGACGACAACGCGGCAGGAGCGCAGCAGCAGTGAGTGAGACCGGACCGTTCCGGAGCGGGTTCGCGTCCTTCGTCGGACGCCCCAACGCCGGCAAGTCGACGCTGACCAACGCCCTGGTGGGCCAGAAGGTGGCGATCACCTCCGACAAGCCGCAGACCACCCGCACGGTGGTGCGGGGCATCGTCCACCGTCCCGACGGGCAGCTGGTGCTGGTGGACACGCCCGGCCTGCACCGGCCGCGCACACTGCTCGGCGAGCGTCTCAACGACCTCGTGGAGGCGACCTGGACCGAGGTCGACGTCGTCGCGATCTGCTTCCCCGCCAACGAGCGGATCGGCCCCGGTGACCGCAGGATCGCCGAGAACGTCTCGAAGCTGAAGAAGGGCATCAAGCGGGTGGCCGTCGCCACCAAGACCGACCTCGCCAGCCCGGAGCGGATCGCCGACCACCTGCTCGACATCACCGCCCTCGGCAACGACCTGGGTATCGAGTGGGCCGAGATCGTGCCCGTCTCCAGCACGGCCGGCGACCAGATCACGCTCCTGTCCGACCTCCTCCTCGCGCTGCTGCCGGAGGGTCCGCCGCTCTACCCGGAGGGCGAGCTCACCGACAGCCCGGAGGAGATCCTGGTCGCCGAGCTGATCCGCGAGGCGGCGCTGGACGGCGTACGCGACGAGCTGCCGCACTCCATCGCCGTCGTCGTGGAGGAGATGGCGCTACGCGAGGACCGTCCGGCGGACAGGCCGCTGACCGACGTACACGCCAACCTCTATGTCGAGCGCGACTCCCAGAAGGGCATCGTGATCGGCCACAAGGGCGCCCGGCTGCGCGAGGTCGGGCAGCGCGCCCGTCTGCAGATCGCCGAGCTCCTCGGCACCGCGGTCTACCTCGACCTGCGCGTCAAGATCGCCAAGGACTGGCAGCGCGACCCCCGTCAGCTGCGCAAGCTGGGCTTCTGAGCTGTGCTTCTGAGCTGGGCTTCTGAGCTGGTCTCGTCGGCTCAGCTGGGGGCCCAGCAGACGCCGTACGTCTGGCCGGCGGCCCATTGCTGGGCCGAGGGCCAGTCGTAGCCCCACTGGTAGTCGAGCGCGTTGGGGGCGGTGTTCGCCGCCGCCTGCTGGCACTGCGCCGTACCGGCGGCCTGGACGGCCTGCTGGCCCGGGTAAGGGCCGGCCGCCAGCGGCACGACGCTGAGCGCCTTCCACGTGTGCGGCGCGCTGCACGGCACCCGTTGGAAGCCCGGGGCGCCGGGCTTGGCGGTGCCGCACATCGCGTACTGCCCGGCCCGCGGCGAGGAGAGCACACCCTTCAGCGGTGCGGTGAGAGGGGCCAGCGTGGAGCCGCTGAGCACGACGACGTCGCAGCGGTACCACCGCGCACCGGCCGCCGCCTGGTCGAGGGTCGGCGTGAACCAGACCGCGCGCAGCATCGTCAGCCGCAGGGCGTCCGCCGAGCGGCCCAGATACCCGGGAAGGCTCGCCGGGCAGCTGCTCGCCACCTGATGCTGGACCCGGGTCGAGTCGACGGCGAGAAGGTGGCCGTCCACGACGTCGTCGATCCGCCCGACGGCATACGTCTGGGCAGTATGGGTGCGCGTGCACGGCACCTCGGCGCTGGGCGCGGTCGAGGCCAGGGCCTGCTGGTAGGTCAGCGTGTGACAGGCACCGGCGCGCGGCTCGGGCGCGGCGACGGCATGCGTGGGCCTCGGCATGGGCGTGGGCAGGGGTGCCGAGGACGACGGTGCGGGCGCCGGCGCCGGCGCGGTTCCGCAGCCACCCAGGAGGGCGGCCAGCAGGAGGGCTAGCGCCGCGACGCCCGTCAGTCGGAGGTCTTCGCCCAACACACCGACCGCCTGTTGCCCGCCTGCCACTCCTCTGCCCCGAACCAGGTGTAGGCGTAGTCGTAGTTCGTGGGATAGCCGAGGTACGCCGAGACCGAGCCCTGGCAGTACTCGTCGGACTTCGCCTTGACCGCGTCGTCGCCGGGGTAGGAGTCGGCGGGCTCGCCCACCTTGATCGTGGTGACCGCACGCCAGTCGTGGGGCTGGGCGCACGGGACCCGCTGCGCGCCGTCGAACGAGGCCCCCTTGGCGCAGACCAGCCACTGGTCATCGGAGGCCCGGGCGCCGAGCAGGTGGCGGACGGTCTTCGGCAGGTCGACGAAGGAGGGGCTCTGTCCACCGACCACGTCGCAGCGATACCACCGGACGCCGCTGTTCCAGGCCGCCGTCGACGGACGGAACCACGCCCACGTCAGGATCGAGCGCATCAGCAGCGACTCGTCGGCGCCCACGACCCGCTCGAGGCTCGACGTGCAGGCGTCGTAGGTCCAGTCCGCGACGGCCACGTCGTCGTACGACGCCGTGGCGAAGCGGCTCGGCAGCGAGCCGGTCGCATAGGTCTGGGCATTGTGCGGCTCGGCGCAGTCGACGGCGGGGCTGTCGTTCGTCAGCGCGTTGACCGCGTCCGCCGACAGGTCGCGGCAGACGCCGTCCTTCGGCATCGCCGCCGCCTGCGGCGAGGGGGGCGTGCTACCGCCGGAGCCGCCGCATCCGCTGCATGCCAACACGCCGGCGACGGCGGCGAGCAACAGGGGCGATCGGCGGGTCACGGGGGTCGATGGTACCGACCGCCCCGCGGTGGCACGCGATCGGCGCTCACGCCGCAGGTGCCACCCCGAGTGAGAGGCGCAGGTCGCGCAGGATGCGGGTGAGCAGGCGCGAGACCTGCATCTGGGTCACCCCGAGCTCCTGCCCGATCTCGTCCTGGGTCTGGTCCTCGACGAAGCGCAGATAGAGGATCTTCCGGTCCCGCTCGGGCAGCTGCTTGAGCACCGGATCGAGCATGCCCCGGGCCTCGGCGGCCTCGGTTCCGGACTCCGGGTCGGCCACGAGGTCGCCGACGGTCGCACCCACGTCGAGGCCGAGCGGCTGGTCGAGCGACATCGGGGTGAAACAGCCGAAGGCGACCAGCGCGTCGGCGTACTCCTGCTCGGTCAGGCCCATCCGCTCGCGCACCTTGCTCTCGCTCGGCTCGTGCCCCAGCTCGTGCGTGAGCTCGTCGATGCACCGGTTGACCCGCCACTGCAGATCCTGGATGCGGCGCGGGGGTCGCACCGCCCAGCTGTGGTCCCGGAAGTGGCGCTGGAGCTCGCCGCGGATGGTCGGCACGGCGTAGGAGAGCAGGTCCTTGCCGCGCCCGGGGTCGAAGCGGAGCACGGCCTTGACCAGTCCCTCGTACGCCGCCTGCTCGAGATCCTCGGTGGGGATGCCGCGCCGACGGTAACGGGAGGCGACGGCCTCGGCGACGCCCCGGTTGATCAGGATCACCTCATCGAGGATCCGGCGTCGACGCTGGGGATCGCCCACGTGTCGGGCGTCGTCGAGCAGGGCCTCGGTGGTGGCCGACCGCTGCGCTCGGGTGAGCCCTCGGTCTCCGTCCGGCCGGGGACGCCGCGTCGGGACCTCCGCGCCTGCGGGGGCACCGGTCGTGCTCGTCGCGCTGCTGGGGTCGTGCGGGGTCGGAACTGCCATCTCCAGCCTCCATCCCGAGTGGTGGTGGTCGGTGCATGCGTTGTCGAACCTACCCGACCGGTGCTCCTGCACAACTCGAAGGCGTCTGGCTCTGGCGGGATGCGGCGAATGCCGGTACGAAAGACTCATGACGCTGACGAGCGATGAGCTGACCGCGATCGACCGCTGGTGGCGTGCCGCCAACTACCTCTCCGTCGGGCAGATCTACCTGATGGGCAATCCACTGTTGCGCGAGCCGCTTCTCCCCGAGCACGTGAAGCCCCGCCTGCTCGGGCACTGGGGCACCACGCCGGGCCTGACCTTCCTCTACGCCCATCTCAACCGGGCGATCGTGCAGCGCGACCTCGACGCCCTCTTCATCACAGGCCCGGGCCATGGCGGTCCGGGCCTCGTCGCGTCCGCGTACCTCGAGGGCACCTACTCGGAGGTCTACCCGAACATCGGCCAGGACATCGACGGCCTGTCCAGGCTCTTCACCCAGTTCAGCTTCCCCGGCGGCATCCCGAGCCACGTCGCGCCGGAGACGCCCGGGTCGATCCATGAGGGCGGCGAGCTGGGCTACGCCATCTCGCACGCGTACGGCGCGGCGTTCGACAATCCGAACCTGGTGGTCGCCTGCGTGGTCGGTGACGGCGAGGCCGAGACCGGACCGTTGGCCACCAGCTGGCATTCGAACAAGTGGCTCGACCCGCGCCGCGACGGCGCGGTGCTGCCGATCCTGCACCTCAACGGCTACAAGATCGCCAACCCGACGGTGCTGGCGCGCATCCCGGCTGATGAGCTCGCCGCGCTGATGCGCGGCTACGGCTACGAGCCGCACGAGGTCGCCGGCTCCGATCCCGAGGAGATGCACCAGGCGTTCGCCGCCACGCTCGACACCTGTCTCGACCGGATCGCGGAGATCCAGGCCGAGGCCCGAGGGGATGGCGAGCTGCCCCCGCGGGCGGCCTGGCCGATGATCGTGCTGCGCTCGCCGAAGGGGTGGACGGGGCCGAAGGAGGTCGACGGCAAGCCGATCGAGGGCTACTGGCGGGCACACCAGGTGCCGTTCGCCGACGCCCGCAACGACCCCTCGCACCGCGACGTGCTCGAGGACTGGCTGCGGTCCTACAAGCCCGAGGAGCTCTTCGACGAGTCCGGCGCCCTGATGGCGGACATCGCCGCCCTGCACCCGGCCGGCACCAAGCGGATGAGCGCCACGCCGTACGCCAACGGCGGGCAGCTGTTGCACGACCTTGCGATGCCTGACTTCCGCGACTACGCGGTCGAGGTGGCCAGCCCCGGCACCGGTGCGGTCGAGTCGACGCGGGTGATGGGCACCTTCCTGCGCGACGTCATGCGGGACAACATGAACAACTTCCGGCTCTTCAGCCCCGACGAGAACTCCAGCAACAGGCTCCAGGACGTGATGGAGGTGACGCCGAGGGCGTGGAACGCCGAGATCCTGCCGATCGACGACCACCTCGCCCCGGACGGCCGGATCATGGAGATCCTCTCCGAGCACACCTGCGAGGGCTGGCTCGAGGGCTACCTGCTGACCGGCCGGCACGGCCTGTTCAGCTGCTACGAGGCGTTCATCCACATCATCGACTCGATGTTCAACCAGCACGCCAAGTGGCTCAACACCACCCGCGAGATCGACTGGCGCAAGCCGATCGCCTCGCTGAACTACCTGCTCACCAGCCACGTGTGGCGACAGGACCACAACGGCTTCTCCCACCAGGATCCCGGCTTCATCGACCACGTCGTCAACAAGAAGGCCGACGTGGTGCGGGTCTACCTCCCGCCGGACGCCAACACCCTGCTCTCGGTGACCGACCACTGCCTGCGCTCGCGCAACTACGTCAACGTGGTCGTGGCGGGCAAGCAGCCCGCCCTTCAGTACCTGACGATGGAGCAGGCCGTCGTGCACTGCACCAAGGGCATCGGCATCTGGGACTGGGCCTCCAACGACGACGGCGGCGAGCCGGACGTGGTCCTGGGCTGCGCGGGTGACGTGCCCACGATGGAGGCCCTGGCAGCGGTCGCCATCCTGCGCGAGAAGGTGCCGGACCTGAAGATCCGGGTGGTCAACGTCGTCGACCTGATGCGGCTCCAGGACGAGACGGAGCACCCGCACGGGCTATCGAACGCGGACTTCGACGCCCTCTTCACCCAGGACAAGCCGGTCATCTTCGCCTACCACGGCTATCCGTGGCTGATCCACCGGCTGACCTACCGTCGCACCAACCACCACAACTTCCACGTGCGCGGGTACAAGGAGAACGGCACCACCACGACGCCGTTCGACATGACCGTGCTCAACGACATCAGCCGGTTCCACCTCGCGCTCGACGTGCTCCGTCGCGTGCCGGGCCTGTCGGGGCGCACCGGCTCGGTGCACGAGTGGCTCAAGGAGAAGCTGATCGAGCACCACACCTACATCCGCACCCACGGAGAGGACATGCCGGAGGTCCGCGACTGGGAGTGGCCCGCGCCCGGCTCCGACACGTGATGCGGGTCGGCGCGTGATGCGGGTCCTCGTCGTCAATCCCGGCTCGAGCACGCTCAAGGCGGCGCTCGTCGTCGACGGCTCCGCGACCGAGTCGGAGACGGTCGATGCCGCTGACGCCGCCGGAGAGGTCGGCGGCCTCCTGCGACGCTGGGGGCCGGTCGACGCGATCGGGGTCCGCGTCGTGCACGGCGGCAGCCGCACCGACCCGGTGGTGCTCGACGACGATGTCCTGGCCGAGCTCGACGCCACCGTCGCACTGGCGCCGTTGCACAACCCGCCCGCCCTGGCGGCGGCCCGTGCGCTGCGCGAGGCGGCCGACGGCGTCCCGGTCGTGGCCTGCTTCGACACCGCCTTCCACCAGACGATGCCTCCGGCGGCGTACACCTATGCATTGCCGCGGGAGTGGAACCGGCGCTGGGGCCTGCGGCGGTACGGGTTCCATGGCCTGTCCCACCAGTACGCCGCCGGGCGGGCCGCCGCGCTGGTGGGGCGCCCGCTGGAGGAACTGCGCACCGTGGTCTGCCACCTGGGCGGCGGCGCGTCGCTGTGCGCGGTCGTGGGCGGCAGGTCCGTCGACACCACGATGGGCTTCACCCCGCTGGCCGGCCTGGTGATGCAGGTCCGGTCCGGATCCGTCGATCCCGGCCTGGTGCTGTGGCTCCAGCAGCAGGCGGGGATCGGACTCGACGAGGTGTCCGACGGTCTCGAGCGGCACGGCGGCCTGGCCGGGCTCACCGGTACCTCCGGCGACATGCGCGAGGTGATGGCCGCCTGCGACGCCGGCGACCGGGACGCACGGCTGGGCGTCGACGTCTACGTGCACCGGCTGGTGCGGGAGATCGGTGCGATGGTGGCCTCGGCCGGTGGGTTGGACGTCCTCGTCTTCACCGGCGGGGTGGGCGAGCACCGCTCCTCGATCCGGCAGGCGGTCGCCCAGTCCCTGGGCTGGCTCGGCGTGGCTCTCGACGAGTCCGACGGGTCCGGGTCCGACGAGTCCGGATCCGACCAGCCTGGGTCCGACCAGCCTGGGTCCGACCAGTCCGGCGACCGCGACATCAGCGCCCCGGACGCGCGCGTGCGCACCCTGGTGATCGAGGCCCGGGAGGATCTCCAGATCGCCGCGGCCGCGGAGCAGCTCGTCGGCGGGCGCTGAGCCGCGGGGGAGCGCGCGCTCAGTCGGCGACCAGTGCCGCGAGCGTGGCGCCCAGCTCATAGGCATCGTCGCGCTCGGCGTCCCCGACCTCGCCCAGCACCTCCAGCACCGGTGCCGACTGCTGCCAGCCGAGCGCCCCCACGATCGACTGCACGGCGCGCACGGCCCCGGTGACGTCGTACCGGCCGTGGACCCAGAGCCCGTACGGCAGCCGTCCCGGGCCGCCGGCCGCCGCCGACCCGTCGTCGGACAGCGCACCGCCGAGCTGGAGGAAGGTGGTGTCGAAGAAGTGCTTGAGCGCGCCGGACATGTAGCCGAAGTTCGCCGAGGTTCCGAGCACGACGCCGTCGGCGGCGAGCACGTCGTCCGCGGTCGCCTCCAGAGCGGGGCGCACGACGACCTCGACGCCGCTGATCTCCGGATCGCGGGCGCCGGCGACGACGGACTCTCCCAGCGCGCTCAGCGAGACCGTCGGGGTGTGGTGGACGACGAGGAGGCGGGGCACGTGACCAAACATAGGACGAGACGTACGGCGACCCGCCGGGCGAGGGTGCGCACCGTCCACGGCCTACGCTCTACCCGTGCGTATCGGTACCTGGAACCTCGAGGGGGCATGGTCGGCCGACCACGGGCATGCCATGACCGAGATCGACGCCGACGTGTGGCTCCTCACCGAGGTGCGCCCGCGCGTGATCCTCGACGGCTACCAGCAGCACCTGACCCGTGACCTGGCGCCCGGGGGCAGCCACTGGTCCGGCATCCTGGCGCGCAAGCCGATCGATCGACTGCCCGATCCGCATCCGGCCAGTGCGGCGGCCTGGGTCGACGGTCTGCTCGTCTGCAGCTCGGTGCTGCCCTGGCCGTTCGCGGACGCCGATACCCCCTGGGGCGACGCCGGCACCTACCTCGAGGCGATGGTGGCCACCCTGGCCCCGATCGAGACCACACTGAAGGACAACCCCGCCGTGTGGGGTGGCACCTGGCATCAGCCGCTCGACGGCAACATCGTCGGGTTCAGCCCGCGGGTCCAGGAGGCACTGCTCGGTGCCGTCGACCTGCTGGGGATGCAGGTGCCCACGGCCCGCGAACGCAACCGCCATGGCCGTGGCCAGTACACCGTCGACCATCTCGCCGTACCGGTCGGCTGGGAGATCGTCGAGCGCGGAAGCATCACCGTGGAGCATTCCTCGGAGCACGACGGCCACTGGGTCGAGATCGAGATCCCGGACCCCGAGTAGCGGGCGCTCAGCCCAGGCGACGGCCGCTCACGTCCGCGTGCGCGAGATGCACCCACAGCGGCCGGGCGCCACCTGCCCAGGTCTGCAGGTTGCGCACCTCCTCGGGCACCTGGTGCTCGTGGTAGATCACCGCGGCGCGGCCGCGCAGCAGCACCGACCAGCCGGCGTGGGTCTCGGCGTCGATGTCGTCCATCTCGACCGCGATCAGGGACTCGTCGACCTCTTCGGCCATCGCCGAGTACGCCGAGGTGCGGATCCATAGCGACCGCTCGTGGACCACGTAGTTGACCGGGATCACCAGCGGCCCGGACGCCCCGGTCCACCCCACTCGGGCGAAGTGCGGCCGGGCGTCGTCGACCTGCTGGTCGATGAGGCTCCAGCACTCCTGTTCGGTCAGCTCCTGCAGCTGGCTCACGAGCGGCTCCCTTCGTGGTGTTTGGGGCCAGTCAACCAGCCGGCCCTGGATCGCGCGAGGGCGTGGGGGAGCCCCCGAGTGGTCCACACCACCGGCGTGGAGATATGGAAAGATCTGTTTCGAAAGGGTAGTTTCGACGCATGGTCACGACCCGACGCCTGACCGCCGCCGCTGAGCTGCGGGCGATGGCACATCCGCTGCGGCTGCGTGTCATCGAGGAGCTCGGCCTCGACGGACCGCTGACCGCCACCGAGTTGGCGGAACGGGTCGACGAGAGCCCGTCCAACCTCTCCTGGCACCTGCGTCAGCTCGCCAAGCACGGGTACGTCGAGGAGGTCGACGTACCCGGGCGGAGACGACCGTGGCGCCTGACGTCGATGAGCCATGACTTCGGTGACGAGCTCGAGGGCGACGCACGCGCCGCGGCGACCGCTCTGATGGCGATCGTCGAGCGTCACGACCTGCAGGCCCAGCACGAGTACCAGCTGCGAGAGTCCGCCGAGCCGCAGGAGTGGCGCGACGCCGCGTTCCGGGCCAGCGCGATCGCGTGGCTGACCGCCGAGGAGCTCGCCGCCGTCAACCAGGCGATCTACGACGTCCTCGAGCCGACCGTCGGGCGACTCTCCGACCCGTCGCTGCGACCCGACGGTGCCCGCCCGGTCCGCCTGGTCTACTGGGGACATCCGGTGCACCCGGACGCGGACTCCACGCAGGACCAGTCATGAGGGCCGCAAGGCCAGTCACGAGGCCCGGCAGGCCGGTCACGAGGCCCGGCAGCCTCTGGCGCAACCGCGACTTCACCCTGCTGTGGGGCGGGCAGGCACTCTCCGGGCTCGGCGGCTCGATGGCGGCCCTCGCCTTCCCGTTGATCATCCTGTCGATCAGGGGTTCGGCGGTGCTCGCCGGCGTGGTGGGCACCGTGGCACTGGCGACGTCGGCACTCGTGGGGATCCCGGCCGGCGTACTCGTCGACCGCGTCGACCGGCGCATGCTGATGCTGAGCTGCGACGCGATCCGGCTGATCGCCTTCGCGGTCCTCGTCTCGCTGCTGCTGACCGGACACGGCTCATTCGTCGCCGTCCTCGTCGTGGCCGTCGTGGAGGCGCTGTGCGACACGCCGTACAGCAACGCGTCGATGGCCTCGGTGCGCGCCCTGGTGCCTGCCGACGACGTCAGGACGGCGGTGGCTCGCAACGAGGCCCGCCAGTACGGCGTCGCTCTGGCCGGCCCGCCGCTGGGCGGACTCCTCTTCGGCATCACGCGGTCGCTGCCGTTCCTCGTCAACGCGGTCAGCTACGTCGCCTCGGCGGTGGCGCTGCTGCTCATCCGCACCCCGTTGCAGGAGGAGCGGACGCCGTCGTCGCAGTCTCCGCTCCGTGATCTCGGCGTCGGGCTTCGGCACGTGGCGACCACCCCGGCGCTGCGGGCGACGGTGATGGTGGCGGCGCCGCTCAACTTCGCACTCAACGGCGTCATCTTCGGCATCGTCGTGGTCCTGCGTGACCGTGGCGTGGCGGCCGGCCTGATCGGCACCGTCGAGACGATCATCGGCATCTGCGGACTGCTCGGCGCGATCCTCGCCCCCGTGTTGATGGCTCGGGTCTCGGCACTCACCCTCCTGCGCGTGATCTGCCTGCTCGGCGTACCGCTGCTGCTGCTCGTCCGCCCGCTCGCCGCGACACCCTTGGCGGCGCTCCCGGTCGGCCTGCTGGTGCTGATGGGCCCGGCGCTCAACTCGATCCTCTTCGGCCACCTGGCCAAGACGGTCCCCGATGCGCTCCAGGGCCGGGTGCTCAGTGCTCTCATGGTCGCGACGATGAGCATGACGGCGCTGGCGCCGATCGTGATCGGGACCCTGGTGCACCACTTCGGCGCGACGGGGATGGTCGTCGGGGTCGCGTCCGCGATGGCGGTCTCAGTTGTCGTCGTGCTCCTCAGCGTCGGGATCCGCGAGTTCGGCACGCTCGAGGAGCCCTCGGCCGTCTGATCGTCCCACTCCTCGAACGACCCGTCCCGCCTCGTGGAAGGGGCTGTTATGGTGACTGGGTCATGATGTCGCGCAGCCTCCTCCTTAGCTGCCGCAGCGAGGCCAACAGAGTCTGATCTCTGGCCGGGGCTTCCTCGCTGCGGAGAGTTCGCGCACGCCCGGCGCCCACCTCCAGCTGAGCGAGAGAGACCATGACCAATCTGAGCAACACCAGCAATTCCCAGCAGCCCTCCGGCATGCCGTTCGAGCGCTACCGCGCCTTCGTGCCCGTCGATGTTCCCGACCGCACGTGGCCGACGAAGAAGATCACCCACGCGCCGCGCTGGCTCTCCACCGACCTGCGCGATGGCAACCAGGCGCTGATCGACCCGATGACGCCCGCCCGCAAGCTCGCGATGTTCGAGCTGCTGGTGCGAATGGGCTACAAGGAGATCGAGGTCGGCTTCCCGAGCGCCAGCCAGACCGACTTCGACTTCGTGCGCAAGCTGGTCACCGAGGACCGGATCCCCGACGACGTACAGATCTCGGTGCTCACCCAGGCCCGTGAGGACCTCATCGAGCGCACCGCCGAGTCGCTGCGGGGTGCGCCGCGAGCCAACATCCACCTGTACAACGCCACCGCGGAGCTCTTTCGCCGGGTCGTCTTCGGCGTCTCGGCCGAGGAGTGCATCGGGATCGCCGTGCGCGGCACCGAGATGGTGATGAAGTACGCCGAGCAGTACCTCGGCGACATCGTCGGCACCGGCGACTTCGGCTACCAGTACAGCCCCGAGATCTTCACCCAGACCGACACCGACTTCGCTCTCGAGGTCTGCGAGCGCGTCTCCGACGTCTGGCAGCCCGAGGCCGGCCGGGAGATCATCCTCAATCTGCCGGCGACGGTCGAGATGTCGACGCCGAACACCTACGCCGACCAGATCGAGTACTTCGGCCGGCACCTGACCCGCCGCGAGGTCTCGGCGATCTCGTTGCACCCGCACAACGACCGCGGCACGGCGGTGGCCGCCAGCGAGCTCGCGATGATGGCCGGCGCCGACCGCGTCGAGGGCTGCCTGTTCGGTCACGGCGAGCGCACCGGCAACGTCGACCTGGTCACCCTCGGGATGAACCTGTTCAGCCAGGGCATCGACCCGATGATCGACTTCAGCGACATCGACGAGATCCGCCGTACGGTCGAATACGTCACCAACCTGCCCGTGCACCCGCGCCACCCGTACGCCGGCGACCTGGTCTACACGGCCTTCTCCGGATCGCACCAGGACGCCATCAAGAAGGGCCTCGAGGACCTCGAGCGCATCGCCCGCGACCAGGGCCGCCCGGTCGGCGAGATTCCGTGGGAGGCGCCGTACCTGCCGATCGACCCGAAGGACGTCGGCCGCACCTACGAGGCTGTCATCCGGGTCAACAGCCAGTCCGGCAAGGGCGGGGTGGCCTACGTTCTCAAGGCCGAGCACAAGCTGGAGCTGCCGCGGCGCGCCCAGATCGAGTTCAGCCGCGTCATCCAGCAGCACACCGACGCCGAGGGCGGCGAGGTCTCGCCCGACGAGATCTGGTCGATCTTCCGCGCGGAGTACCTCGACAAGGAGACGCCGCTCAAGCTCAACTCGGTGCACACGTCCTCGGCCGAGGGCGCCAAGGACGCCCTGACCGTCAACGTGTACGTCGACGGCGAGCACCGCACGCTCACGGGCGCCGGCAACGGTCCGATCGCCGCCTTCGTCGAGGCGCTGAACGCCCTCAGCACCGAGCAGGGCGACCGCGACTGGGACATCCGCGTGCTCGACTACGCCGAGCACGCGCTCTCCGCGGGTGGTGACGCCTACGCCGCGGCGTACGTCGAGTGCTCGGTGGGCTCGGAGATCTTCTGGGGTGTCGGCATCGACGCGAACATCGTCACCGCCTCGCTCAAGGCCGTGATCTCCGCGGTCAACCGCGCCGGCTGACCGGTGTGGGCTAGGTCGGCGTGGCTTAGGTCGGCGTGGCTCAGGTCGGCGAGCCGAGGTTCGGCTGGCCCGCCGACCAGCACACGCCGACACGGAGACCCTGCTTGAACTCCGCGGCCGAGGGCCAGGTGAAGTAGACCGAGCCCGAGGGGCACTTGGCGCGGCCCTGCGCCTGGGACTGGGTCGGGTTCGACCCGGTGACCGTGAACGTCCCCGAGGCCCGGACCAGGTGCGTGCGGTCGCACGGCGTGGGTTGGCCCTGCCGCGTCAGGCACGCCTGCAGCGAGGGCGGCAGCGGGTGCGGGACCAGTGTGCTCGGGAGCGGCAGCAGGTGGTTGCCGACGGTGAGGGCCACGTCGCACCGGAACCAGCGTGCGCCGGCCGCCCAGGCGGCGCTGTCCGGTGCGAAGAAGACCACCTGGTACGCCGTCAGGGCGGCCTCGCTCTCGCTCACCCCGAGCCCGGCACCGAGGTGCTTCTGACACACGGCGCCGGCGTAGGTACTGTCCGGCTTGGCGCCCGAGGAGCCCGAAGGGAAGGTGCCGACGTAGTAGGTCTGGGCCGTGTGGGGCTGGGAACAGTCGACCACAGGCGTGGAGTCCGACGAGCGCGGGACCGCCGCATCGGACAGGTTCCGGCACTCGCCCACGGCGGGCCGGGCGCCTGGCCCCGAGGGCGCCGACGGGTTGCCCGGGACGGCCGGCTCCCCGCTCTGCACGGAAATCGAGGGGCCCGAGGACCCGGTCGTGCTGAAGGCGAGGCCGATGGCGACGAGGCAGACGAGGCCCAGGACGACGACGGCCGCGATGATGCCCACCACCAGGGGCCAGCGCTTGCGCGGCGGGCGCGGCGTACCCCACCCGGCGGGCGGGGCGAACTGAGGCGGCCCCGCCGGGGGCGGGCTTGTCGGCGGCGGGGAGTACGGCGTGACCACGTACGGCGTGCCGTCGGGTGCCTCGCCGGAGTCCAGAACACTGCCCGGCTGCGAGACGATCGGCTGGAACGGCCCGGTGCCACCGACGAAGTCCGCACGCGCCTGCGGGTGCTGAATCCACTGGTCGGCCAGGGCGCGGACGACGACGGGCGCACCGCGGTCGGGGTCCTGGTAGAGCCACCAGGTGCTGTAGGTGTCGCTGCCGAGATGGTGCAGGAGCGTCAGCCGGCCGAGGTTCTGCGGGAGTGCCACGTCAGAAGACTATCGGGGCCCGGATCCGGCCCCGCGGGTCAGTTCGCCTCATGCCGCACAGCCCGCCGCGAAGACGTAGCAGCGCAGCCTCGGCTCGGCGGCGACCTCCGGGGCGCCGACGAGGCTCACGTAGGGGAGCGGCGTGCTGACCAGGCCGGGCAGCGCCTCCAGCGGCTGCAGGTACGTCGAGACGTCGCTCGGGTCGACGTACGGCATGGTGGGGTGCAGGCAGACCGAACGGTCGATCCGTGCCGGGTCGGCGGGCCCGCGGTGCCCAAGCGCATCCATCACCAGTGCGTACGTCGCCGGGTCGATGGTGCCGACCATCAGGTGCTCGCTGGTGTCGGCCGGACAGATGTCCTGCACGGCGACGTTGGTGATCCGGCC
>Ga0131853_10001805_pt1 | contig 38265 bp, 37 predicted proteins | sample TergutLab28metaG_FD_92764 | JGI IMG/M metagenome (GOLD analysis project Ga0131853, IMG submission 92764) | Labiotermes labralis P1 segment gut microbial communities from Petit-Saut dam, French Guiana - Lab288 P1 (version 2) (version 2) | ecosystem: Host-associated > Arthropoda: Insects >... | reverse complement strand
TGGGTGTCCATGGTGTAGAGTTCCAAGGAGGTAAGTGTGACGGATTAAAGGAAAATGACGGCGCTGGGGTTGGGGTAGGTGTCGGAGGCGGTGTAGGTGTAGACCCTCCAGGAGGTGGCGTAGGTGTTGATCCGCCAGGAGGCGGTGTCGGCGTTGACCCACCAGGGGGTGGCGTTGCCCCGCCTGGGGGCGGCGTTGGCCTAATCTCAAAGTGGGGATCACTTTGTATCGCGCTGTTTACCATCCCCGGGGTTCGGATAACTGCGCGAACCAAATAAGTGGCCCCTGTTGTAAGGTCACCTATAGTTGCACTAAATACATCGCCGCCGTTACCCGGAACCTCTCTAACTTGGCTTTGATCGCTTCTGCGAACCCAAAAGCCGCGAAAAGTTATTTGTTCGCTACTGGGGTTATTTATCATCCCCGTTAAAGATGCTGATGTAGGGCCGGTTACTGACCCAAACCCAGATACCGTTGGGGCGCTTAACGGTACAAATAAATCATCTGAAGAATTGGGAGCATCAAAATCATCCCAAAGGCTTTCGTCTATTATGGGCAGATCATAAAAAGAAAATATTTCTACATTCTCTTCTTCGTAATATTCTGAGGTATCATAAACACTCGACGTTGCTGCGCCGCTTAGTGAAAGCAGAAATAATGCTGACAGCAATAAACACATCACCCTTTTAAGCATTGCTTTTCTTCTTACTGTTTTCATCGTTTCCTCCTTTGTCGGCAAGGAAGCGCTGATTTTGGCTTTGCCCGCAGGGAAAAGCCAAGGAGCACGCCTCTTTGCGATTTTGATGATTTTACCACATTAGCATTTTAACTACAAGCAATTTTCTTTATCTTTTTGCATTATTCTACACAATACGCAAAAAAGAAGCCATCACGCTAAGTAATAAAACTTAACATAATGGCTTCTCTCATACACATGCCATCTGATGACTGATATGGCATATGCGTTTTTTCGCGCTTTTGGTGGGATGAATTTATTCTGGCAAATCACATTCACATAAAGGTGTATTGCAGTTGCAATATTCAATGCAAATAGTCAGTGTAATAGGTAGTGCAATAGATCGCCCTCGGGGAAGGCCTATTACTGGTGGATCAGAACCCCCTCCGTCTGGCCCCGCATAAACAGGTACTATAGCGCTAAGTACTAAAATTAAGGTGATTGCTACGGCGATTAATTTTCTTTTCATACTTCAACCACCCTTCATTGCTAACAAAAAATCCATTCATATATCTCATTAATCATGCCTTTCATCTGTGAAGCTTTCTCGGAGTTGCTTATCTTGTCATAATGCCGCGAAAGAAGTTTACAAAACTCAAGTGCGGTAAAATGATCATGATTTTCACGAAAATGCGGTATTGCCACAATTTCTATATATTTGCATGCCTCCTCATTCGGAGTACCCATGCGGCGGCTAAGAGAAAGATAACATTCCATAGCCTCAAAATAGATTGGCCACAGCTCATTTGTCTCACATAAATCCTTTGCTTTATTGATCTCTCGCTCTGCGGTAGCAAATTTATTATTCCGTATAAGACAATAAATCTTATGCCTTAGAGATGCAAAATAATTATCTAAATCTTTTGGAAAATTTTTTAGAGCCTGATTATAGTAATCTATAGCCGATTCCCAGTTTTCACTTTTCTCGAATAAATATCCAAAGCAAAATGAAACGCGACCGATATAAACTCCATTTCTCGTACTTTTAGCCTTTATCACATACTTATCAAGTAGTTTTTTAGCTTCACGCAATTGATTCGCTCTTATGCAGTTAAGTGCGAGGTCAGTACCTAGATCAATATGAAAGCCCATCACTCTATCTTTCCCATGCGATTGCAACACTTTACGATAGAAAAACATAGCCTTATGTGGTTTTTCAATATACGTATAACACGAAGCTAGATTATAATAAAGCCTCATATCGTCTTCCGGTAAAAGTTTTGCATTGTCATCCAATATTTCATATGCCTTTTCAAGAAATGCCGTACCGCTATCATAATCCCCTTGAAAACATCCAAGAAGCCCCATGCTATAGTTATAGTGATACCGATTTTCGTTATTTGTCTTGTCCATGTAATCTTGGGCATCATCAAGCTTATCTTTAGCGGTGTCATAGGCACCTTCAGCAATAAACATCTGTGCCTCAAACATCCTAAACAATAAAACCATATCAGGATCACATGGCTCTATATTACCAATGTTGGCCATGCTCTCATGTATCTTTCGAGCCTCTATTAAATTCCCATCCCTAATAAAATCACGATAGTTGTAAAACGTCACCTTAGATATAATACATTCTTCCTCTGACAAGGGGAGCCCTTCCAAGCGCAAACGTTTTCTTAATTTTCGCTCTTGCGCTTCCGTATAGGCGGTTTCGCCTCTTTCCACCGCCTTAACAGTTTGTGAATCTGAGCCTGCTATGCTACCAAACTCCATCTCATTTATACCAAGATGCGTCCTTAGAATAAATAACTTTTCTCCAACAGATAGTGTTGCCATAATATCCACCTCACTATAGCGATTTATATGACAGAGTTATTCAAATTTCAACATTATTTTTTATGCATTATAAACACAAAGAAAATAAATGTCAACACATGTATTAAAAGATTTATATTTTCCATTGTCTTGCAAAAACCTAGCAATAAAAACCCCAAAAACAAAGACAGACGAAATACTTTCCGCGCCAATATCTTTTCATTGGCAAGGAAAGTTTTTCGTCTGTCGGTCTTGGCATGTTTCTTTTACCTATCTCTTTTTAAGACTTCAACCACTTCCGCCAAGCCTTAGGCAGCGGCGCAGAATCCACATCTTTATGAGAAAACCCTCCAACCATCCACATAAGCACCAAGTAAACCGGTACCCCAGCTCCAAGAGCCAAAACAGTAGCAACCCGGTCAGGTGCAATAAGCCCAACCATATAATGAGTAATAAAACACACAAGCCCCATACCCAAAGACGCAAAAGCAGGCTTACCAAAAGCCCTTACATAATCCGGCATAACCCCAGTATGCTTATAAAGGAAGACTAAATTAATCCCAGCCGCCACAACATAACAAACAATAGTACTAATAACCGCCCCCAAAATATTAATCCCAGGAACAGCCAGCAAAAACCAATTAACAGGAATCTTAATAAGCACCCCAAAAAAAGCAGCAATAGCAGGAAGCAAAACCTTCCCAATCCCCTGCAAAGCCCCTGTAGAAACCTGCACCAAAGCCAAAAAGATTATACTAACAGCCCCGTACCTAAGAAGCCATCCACCCTCAGGGTGATCAGGCAGTAAAAGCGCAAGAATAGGATCAGCTAAAACAGAAAGCCCAACCACCGCAGGGATAGAAAGGGTCATACTAATCCGCATAGCAGTATTAATCTTTTCCTTAACAGCACCTTTATCCATAACAGCCCGGGAAGAAGAAATATCAGGAATAACAGCCTGACTAAGAGCCACACTAAGAGCCACAGGCAACGTAGTCAAAAGCAAAAACTTCCCTGTAAACTGCCCCACCATTTCAACCACTTCATCCTCAGTAAAAAACCCAGAAGACATAATCCTATCCCTAGCCATCCCTATATCTATAAAATTAGCTATCTGATAAATTCCCATTCCTATAATTATAGGAAACGCAGTAAGTAAAAGCGCCTTTATCTGATCCTCTCGCTTCTCACCACTTTCTGCAAGAGAATGAGTATGTCTATTCCCCGCAGCTCTAACTCGTATCTTCTTAGCCACAAGTAAATAACACCCACCCGCAACAATAAGCCCAGCCACAACGCCAATACCGGTACCAGCCGCCGCCCCAGCCGCCGCAAGCTCTACTCGTGTAGTCCTTATAAACACATGAGCAAGCCAAAGAGAAAATCCAGCGTTTAATATCTGCTCTATAACCTGGGATATGGCCGTTGGTACCATAGTATTCATCCCCTGAAAATACCCGCGAAATACTGCAAGAAGAGCCACAGCAAATATAGTAGGTGCCAAAGCCCGAACAGAATAAGCCGCCTCAGGAAAATTAAAGAACCTCAAATTGGTAAGCCAATCAGCCCAAAAGAACATAAAAAAAGCCACCAAAGCACCAACAGCAGCGGCAAAACCCAACGCTGTTTTAAAAAGCTCATGAGCATCTGAATAGCGCCCTGTGGCAATCCTCTCACTTACCAGCTTAGAAATGGCCGCCGGAAGCGCACCAGAAGTAAGAGTAATAGCAAAAGCATAGACATAATAAGCCGAAAGATAAAAAGCATTACCCTCATCCCCTACAAGACGCGTAAGAGGAATACGATAAAAGAACCCAATCAAACGCACAAGCAAAGAAGCCGCTGCTAGAATAGCGGCTTGCTTTACAAAGTGGTTATTCTTTTTCTCCAGTTCTTTTGTATGTCCCATAAGTTCTTTATAAAAGTTTTCCAGCCGCTTCATCTATAACAACAGTTACATCACGGTGCAATTGCAATAAAGACCCTGGCACCATAGTAGTAATTGGGCCACCCAGCACTTCTTTCAAGATACTGGCCTTACCCTCGCCACTAACCAACAAGATTATCCGCTTCGCCATCATAATGCTATTGAGGCCCATGGTGAGGGCGTGGCGGGGCACATCTTCGGGTGAAGCAAAGAATCGGGCATTGCTTTCGATGGTAGACTCAGCCAAAGGCACATAATAAGTAGTTGCCACAAGCTTGGAATCAGGCTCATTAAACCCAATATGTCCATTGGCTCCAAGGCCTAGGATTTGCATTTCAATCCCTCCGGCTGCGGCAATCTTTTCATCGTATGCTGTACATTCAGCCACTGGGTCCGGGGCATCACCGCGAGGAATAAAAGTCTTGTCGGCTGATAATCCAATCCCATCAAAAAGGTTCTGCCTCATAAAATAGCAATAACTCTGATCATCATCTTTTTTTATCGGATAATATTCATCCAAGTTGAACGCGGTAATCTCTGTAAGATTGGCCTTTCTAGTTTTTTGCATTTCAATTAAGGCTTTATACATACCAATAGGGGTAGAGCCGGTAGCAAACCCAAAAGCACCGGCAGGCTTCTTATTAACTTCATCGGCAAAAATCTCAGCTGCCCTCAAACTCAAAGCATCATAATCCTTTTCAACATACAAATGAAAATTGCGTAACATAATAAATCACTCCTATCAGCCCATAGCGGGCGATTTTGTTATTAACCAAATATGAAAAACCTTTGTCGTTATCATTAAAACCGAAAATCGCTTTCGTCATTATCATCAAAACCGTATTTTGTATTTATGTTTTATCACACAAAATTCGTTCCCGATCGCGGAAATACACAGGCACAAGTCCAGTCATCTTACAAATCCCCAGGGCCTCGGAATAATAACGCCCAAGAGCCCACTCATTATGAGAGTCTGAGCCAATGGTTACATATCGGCCTCCAAGCTCCTTAAATCGCTTATATATAGGCGTAAGCTGGCCTATAAGAGAAGTCTTGCCAAACCTGGAAGTATTTATCTCCATAGCTAAGTCTCTCTCCGCCAAGGCTTTAAGCAAAGCGTCAAACTCGTCTCTGAAGTTCTTATAATGAAAAATCTTCTCAATCTTTTCGCTATACCTGGCAATATAATCTATATGCCCATAGGAATCAAAAAAGCCGCAAAGCTCGACCATTTCCTTTCCATAGGTCAAGTATCTGCGGCAAAAATCCTCAGGTTCAAAAGCTGAACTTCTACTATAAACATCGTATCCATCCACATTATGGATAGATCCCAAAACAAAATCATACCCTTCATTTGCTTTTTGGGTATTCAAATCCAAATACGCGGCACATAGGCCAATCTCTATCCCAAGTAGAACAGAATCCCGGTACCTATCTTGTATAGCCTTGTACTGGGACGGATAAACATCAAAATCACAAATAAAATCATATTCACCATTGGGGGCATCTTTTGCAGATAAATCCTTCCCCTCTATGGGGGTAACAAAATCCACATGCTCTGTAAATGCAACGCCCAGCCCCTTTTTCCCAAGGACTTTGATTGCTACATTAGGATCCAGCTCCGAATCCGGCGAAGCCGCGGAATGTACATGTGAGTCAAAATGCATAGCCTTACCCGAAAATATTCTCTAATAAATTTTCCGCTTCCACGCGGTCTATATCCTTAGAAAGTATTAACTCTGAAAGGATAATCTGCTTTGCCGTAGTCATAAGCTTTTTTTCCGCAGTAGAGAGCCCTCGTTCACGTTCGCGTAAAAGCAGGTTGCGATACACCAAAGAAACCTCAGAAAGCTGACCCGATTTAATCCGCTCCATATTTTCCTTATAGCGCTGGTTCCAATTATCTGGCATATCAATTTCCATATCAACAATACCAGAAACTATTCCAACAACTTCATCGCCGCTGTGTATACCTCTAATACCCTGGGTTTCTGCCTTTGCAGCAGAAATCATAATCTTTAGATTACCCACGGGTATCTGGAGTACATAGTAGGTCTGGAGCGTACCTTCTACTTCTTTGTCTTCTAAGCTTTCAATAATTCCCGCCCCATACAATGGGTGGACAATCTTTTCGCCTACTTTGTACATATTATATCCCTCTCATATGGTGCAACGGTCTATTATTACATTTACATTACAAGTCAATTATACCATGTTTATAAGAATAAAAGCAAAAATACCTTGCCGTGCAAAGTGCAGCTCCAGACGCGTAGCCAGGGAAGCGAAGATAGGGTTGTCTGTTGCAATGGCGGGCTCTAAGCGAACACGTTTGAGAAAGGCAGAGCTACATTTAAATGCAAAAGCGTTTTCGCACTGTAGGGAAAACTCAGCTAGGTTGCGCTAAGGGGAACCTTCATAAGCTGAGATGGATTTTTTCTTTGCATGTTCGCTTTGTGAATGCATTCGTAGTTATTGGTGAAATTAAACAAAAATATAGTAGAATATTTGTAGGATTTGTAGATTGACACATGCTATGGGGGCTTGCTACACTGAGCATGGTTGAATCTACTAGTTTTTGGTAGTAAGTTTTATTAAAGGGGTGGGTTCAATATAAACAGGACATAGGATTGAAAGGTGGTATATCGCCAATGGGCAAATAGAATAATATGTAACAACCAAACATCAAATTCATGTAGGGAGGGCACTAATAATGAATCAAAATAGAAGCTACAGAACAATGCTGCTTGGCTTTTCTATTATTTTGTTGTCAATAGCCATCATTGTTAAGTCAACGCATTACGTCGTACCTAATTGGCTAGTTAATGTAGGTGTTCTTTCGCCTTACATTGGGTTTGCTGTTTGTGTTTTAGGTTTTTTTGCAGCCGAGTAAAGACAAAGGAGATGTTAAAATGAGAAGAATAAAAGCACTTATTATGGCACTTATTATCCTTATTGTTAGCGTTAATGTCAGCGTTTTTGCAATTGACTCTGAAACTTGTGAGATTGATGAGTTTCTCTTGTCAGTAGGAATGCAAAATGCAGTTGTGGACAGTATGTCCGTATCGCAAAAACTCGAAATATTTCTTGCATTACAGGATGAAAATATATGCGAGATATCCTTCGAATCATTTAGCGTGAGAACATACAATGTTCCAGAGTGTGAATATGAGGAAGAATATCTAACGTCTGAGATGTCTGTCTATGCTGGCGATATGTTTATTCCATTTAGCTCAATACCATCATCAGATTTGCAATTGACAGTTTCTGTTTTTAGAATGACTGTTTCTGGCGTTGAAACATTTGCCGTATTCCCATCATTTCGTTGGAGAAGAGCAGCTTCTATAAGAAATGATGGATTCGCCATTGCTTTATTCCCTGGTTGGGAGGTTAATCCATCGCATAATCCTACATTAAGAATTGTGACATATTGGGACTGGTCTCATCAGTATGCAGGGTCATTTATGCTAGGTGGGCCAACTTCGGCTTCACATTCTGGTTACGGTTGGGCAAGGTTTAATACTGCTTCGACTCCAAACTTGATTTTTGAAGGAAATGTATCTATGCAAGCAAGGAGAACAACCCCAAGTGCTACAAGGGCAGTCACCATGCATTATGTGCACGACACAAGTAGTTTTTTTGATGTTTCGTTTAGTTTCTCATTAGGGCCAGCGAGTATTGGTATTGCAGGGAATGGAAACGCTTTGCGCCATATGGCTGGAAACTTTAGCTTTAGTTATTAGTATTCACATGCTGCAACTCAATGCACTTAACAAGCCAGAGGCCTCTATTAAGAGGCCTCTGGCTTGTTTCATTAATTATCTAGCATTTAAATTCAATCACGGTAAAGTATTGACACTCGACCTAGTGATTTAGAAATTTACTGCATGTCGCTTTCAGTACTGCTGATATAAATACGGCCTTCAAATGCATAGGCGGCTGGCATCCCGAATACATCCCTGAAGAACAACACTGGTACAAAAACAGTTCCGTAGAAATCAACAGAAGAGTGATATAGGGCAACAGTTTCACCATCAACTATAAATTCATAGCTTCCCACTTCAAAAGAGATGCTGCCGATTCTGCCTTCTAGGGTTACGATGTTAGTATCTTGATCCCAATTTACGTAAGCGCCAAGATGTTCGGCTACAGGCATTAACTCCACATGAGTTTGGAAATCCATTTCTTCGTCCATAAACAGTGCAAGTGGGCCAACAAGACCTTCGCCGTCTACTACGATGCAGTACCAAGGTTCAACATCTTCGACTTCCCAATCATCGGGAAGCTCTACAAACTCAGGACCGGTTACAGGCATTTCGTATAGTACCACAATCTGGATAGGTGTTGTTTGTGGTGGAAGGCTGCGTGTAGACATAGCATAGGTAACAAGCAACATGCGGCCTGCAAAATCACCTTCAAATGCGTCTCCGCTTTGCAAAGTTACCTCTGTGGTATCTGCGCCAATGTTAATAACCAGCTCGCCATCTGCACTAATAAGCTGATCGCTGTCAAAGTGTGTGAAGAAGCGGTCTACATGGATAAATGGTATGCCGTCTTCTTGAACATCATCGTTGTTTACGATAACTGTTGCAGTGTGCTGAGGCGGATAGATAGCCATCATAAATGGTTCCAAAATAAAGAATCCAGTGATAGTATCGCCTACTTCCGGGGCTCTGCCCAGAGTAAATGTGTTGAAGTGGGTCATAAGAACCGTTGCGCCATCTTCGCCTTCAATTTGGATCCGTTGGCCTCCCATTTCGATGGCCTCGTCAATACTAACAATTTCACCAGTGACATTACCAAAGATTGAACCTTCCGTCATATCAAGAAGGTCAAGCTCAGATACTTCATCTTCTTCGAATTCAGCATAGTCAGTATCCACATATATGATACCTTCATCTTCTGGGGCAGCCAAAGGGGCTACGCCGTCACTACAAGCAGCCAGTGCAAAAACTAAAGTTGTAAGCAAAAATCCTAGTCCTATAAATTTAATAATTCCTTTCATGTTTAACACCTCATAAAATTTTATTAATTGCTCTACGGGCCCTGTGAGAGCAATTCGTACCCTTTCGACCCATTAAACGCACATCTATTTTTATTGTTCCCAAATTCCGATTCCAAATTAAAACCTGTCTGACAGTGCTGCGGCCTGAAACACGAAAAAAGAGGCCATTTTCACGGCCTCTTTTCTAATATGATCAATCAACATACAAAAATATTAATTAATGATGATGGTCATGCTCTTTGGGTTCTTCTAATCCGGGGATTACAATGTCATTTTTCTGGGCGTAATCCCACAGGGCGGCTTGCAATGCTTCTTCCGCTAAAGTTGAGCAATGCGCCTTTACTGGGGGTAGTCCATCTAATGCTTCCATAACGGCTTTATTCGTTATAAGCATGGCTTCCTGAATGGTCTTTCCCTTTACCATTTCAGTTGCCATGCTAGATGTCGCCACAGCCGCTCCACATCCAAAGGTCTTAAAACTCGCATCTATAATCACATCATTTTCAATTTTAAGAAATACCCGCATTATGTCACCGCAGCTTGCATTGCCTACGGTTCCTATGCCGCTGGCATCTTCCATTTCCCCTACGTTTTTTGGGTTCATAAAATGCTCCATTACTTTTTCGGTATATTCCATCAGCTTATCCTTTCTTTAAATAATCATCATATAGTGGGGATAGCTCTCTAAGCCGCCCTACAGATTTTGTCACTATTTCTACCAGCTTAATAATATCATCTTCTGTGGTGTCACGTCCAAGAGAAAACCGTATTGCCCCATTTGTTAGCTCATGACTAATGCCCATGGCAGTTAGCACATGAGAAGGTTCCAATGCCCCGCTGGAACATGCCGACCCGGTAGAGGCCTGACAGCCCTGCATGTCCAAATGAAGCAGCAGCGACTCCCCCTCAATAAAAGAGAATGACACATTTACATTCCCTGGGAGGCGGTTATCTCTTGAGCCGTTAAGCCTTGTATGAGGGATTGATAACAACTCATTTATAAGCCTGTCACGTAGCCCTGTAAGCCTCGATGCTTCTGCGGCTATTTCTTTTGTTGCAACAGTAAGTGCTGTGGCCATACCTACAATCCCCGCCACATCCTCTGTTCCGGCACGGCGTCCACGCTCCTGTGCGCCTCCACGAAGAAGAGGCAGTATAGGGGTTCCCTTTCTTATATACTGCGCGCCTATCCCCTTAGGGCCATAAAATTTATGGGCACTCATAGAAAGTACATCTACACCCAGTGCATTAACGTCTACAGGAATATGTCCTACCGCCTGTACCGCATCTGTATGCAGAGGTATTCCGGCTGCCTTGGTAATCTCACTTATAGCTTTAAGAGGCTGAATAGTACCTACTTCATTATTGGCAAGTATTACGGAAACCAGCACTGTATCTGGTTGGATTGCGCCCCTGACAGCTTCAGGAGATACAAAACCTTCACTATCTACAGGAAGATAGGTTACCCCATACCCCTGCTTTTCCAGGTGCCTACATGTATAAAGCACTCCATGATGTTCTACCGCCGAAATAATCATATGGTTACCCTTCTTCTTTTGGGCTTCCAGTATGCCATATATGGCCCAGTTATCTGCCTCAGTACCGCTTCCAACAAAGAAAATTTCTTCAGGTTGCGCGCCTATGGCACAAGCCACTTGCTTCCGTGCAGCGTCTATAGCCTTACGAGCTTCCCGAGCCGGGGTATATGCACTTGAAGGATTAGCAAAATTATCTGTTAAAAAAGGCATCATAGCTTCCAATGCTTTGGGGTGAAGCGGGGTTGTGGCTGCATAATCAAAGTACATAGACATTACGCACCGCCTTCATAAAGATGAAAAGTGAACCCATTAATAAGCACAGGGTCAATAGGGCGATGCTGATACGGGTTGGTATTACCTCCACCTTCTACTGGAACAGCCACGATAGCATCCACAACATCCATGCCAGAAACCACATGCCCAAAAACCGTATGAGGGTTGTCAGAAAAATGCCAGTCCAGATGCGGCACACCTCCGTTATTTAAGAAATAACGAAGTGATTCATATGGGTAAATATCCCCGACAGTAACAGTGCTGCCATCAGCAAACTCCTGCAAAAACTCATCTTGCAACTCCAAAAGCGAAGCAAACTCTGCCCTAAAGCCGCCGTCAAGATTATTGTTCTGCACAATGTAGAACTGACTGCCTATAGAATTGGGCATGGCAGATTGTGCCATAGCAAGTGCCCCTCTAAAGTGCCTAAGCTGAGGGCTAAGTTCTTGCCCAAACTGGCCGCCCCAAATGCTTTGGCCGCCTCTGCCGGTGCCATCTGGGCACCCTCCCTGCATCATAAAATTAGGCATTACCCTATGAAACGATATCCCGTCATAGTAGCCATTCCAGGCATGGGTAAGGAAGTTTTCCACCGCAAGTGGCGCCTCTGTGGGGAAAAATCTCAAGGTTATATCTCCCATAGATGTATGCATTGTAACCAATAGCTCCCCAGGGGTTAAAGGGGAAAGCTGTAGCAGGCTTCTAACGATAAATTCCTCAGCCATGGTTTGGCCTTCAGGCTGGGGAGGCACCTCCCATATGGGTGGCAACTCTGTCAGGCCATACTCCGGTACATCTACATCAATAATAGTTGCTGGGGTATTATCTCTACAGGCAGTCATTAGACCTAGGGTAAATAAAAGAGATACTACTAAAAATAGAATTTTTTTCATGATATACACCTTTCTTTTGTGTAGTAATTTTTCTTCAAAATTGCTATATGTGATTATACCGCAATATAAAAAAAATGTAACCCCTATTGATAATTAATATTGATTAGTAAAGGCAAGTAATTCCTCAACAAAAGGACTAGGCGCAAACTTGCCCTCCTTTACCAATATACGGATTTCATCAGCAGTAGCATATTGGGCATCTACGGTTTCACCTGGTTGTAAAACAATATCTTCTATTCTAAAGTCTTGCCTAAAAAGCCACACATCAAAAAAAGCATCTCGACGCATGGTCGTGTATGCCAGCTGGCCATTTTGAGGCAGCAAAACAAGCCCCGCTTCTTCCTCGGCTTCCCTGATAGCGGCGGTAAGGCTATCATCCCCAGTCACGGCGCTGCCTCCAGGAAATTCCCACATCCCTGCATATCCCTTATTAGGGGCGCGCTTTGTAATTAGGAACTGGTTTTTGCTATTTATAACACAGGCTATTACCACAAGATGATAGCAGCCCGCAGGCAAGGGGTCTGCTCTGCGGTGGGTCTTTCCTGTTAGATTTCGGTTGGCATCGTAAATATCCCAGCGTTCATCCTTTGCAGTTTGGAGATTAAGCCAGTCTTGATATGAGGTATCCATTTTTATCACAGCCCTTCAATGCTATTATAGCATCTGGGCAATAAAAAAACCGCACCTTCATTTACGAAGGCGCGGCAATTATGGGCGGTGGGGGACTCAAACCCTCGACTTCCACCACGTCAAGATGGCACTCTATCAACTGAGTTAACCGCCCAAGCTGCAATATTCTAGCATGGCTATTCGGGAACCACAACACCTTTTTTTAAGATGATATTAGCGTACTTGGCTGTTTCACCTGTAGCCACAATAGCATATGCCTCTTTTGCACGCTGATAAAAGGCAAAGCGGTCAACCTCTTCTATTTTTATATACGGACGAGGATAATGATAATCAATTATATTATTATATTTTGATTTAATTTGGGGTACGTAATCATCGCCAGGTACCACAGCCATATATGCAACAGGGGCCTCAACATAAGTATCCAATGGGAAAAATTTTAAAACAGCATCTAAAACAGGAGGGACTCCATGTCCATCTAGGCGGATAAGTCTCTGTGCCATTGCCGCCGAAGGGAAATTGCCATCGGCCAGCACAATCTCATCTCCATGACCCATTTCCATCATAATCTTTAGTAAATCAGGTGAAAGGATTGCGGGAATATTCTTTAGCATACACATCTCCTCATATTACTTCGCATGAATCGCGTAGCACTTCATACTATTCTCAAATAAATTCATAGAATTTACTCAAAAAGAAAAATATCAACGGTCCAATGATTTTTACTTTTTGAGTAAATTAACATTTTAATTGAGAATAGTATCAACTCAATATTTATCAGTATCATCGTAATTGATTATACAATAAAACCGCGCAAATAAGTATATTTGCGCGGTTTATTTTAGTGGAGCCCCTGTATCTCATGCATAAGTGCCTTAACTTCTTGCATTTTTATCATAAGGTCAATAATCCGTTGTTGTTTTGGCGGCATTAGTGGCCTAAGCGAAAGCAGCGTATGTTCAAATCCGGTTTGCTCTTGTATATGTGCTTGCTCTTCGCTGGTGCCTCCGCTTAAGCTTTGCATCAGTTGCCACAACATTGCAGAATTATCCATACAACCTCCATAAAATAACTTTTAATTAGTATATGCATACTACAACCATACCGGAACATACTAAAGATGGTGATTTATATGAAAAAAATGAAAATGCTTGGAAAAATAGTGCTTCCTACCTTGCTGTTATTTATATGCTATCAATCAGTCTACGCATCTGAACCAATACCAATAAGCGCACCAGAGCAACTGGCCAATATCAAAGATGAGTCCTACATCCTAGTTGCGGATATTGTACTTCCCCCAGACTGGACGCCCATAGAAATATTCAGTGGAATTTTAGATGGCCAAGGCCATACAATAAGTGGCCTATCAATTAACAATAATCCTAGTACATCTCAAGGGCTCTTTGCAAAAATAGAAAACGCAAATATCTCAAATGTAATAATAAAGGATGCATCAATTAACATTACTGGCAAAAATGAAATAAAAGCAGGCTTATTAGCAGGAGAAGCAATTAACTGCCAAATTTCCAATATATCCGTAAGCGGCTCAATATCCTCCACCGACGCAGGTAAATATATTGGAGGCTTAGTAGGCCATATCCTTGGAACCCCACTGACAACCAATGCAAATCATATCTCAGAATTTATTAATTCTAGTAGCCATGTGAAAATTACAGGGGCGCCTGGAATCACAGGGGGCTTCGCCGGAAAAATAGAATACACCCTTACAAAAAACTGTGTTGCCCTAGGCGAAGTTCATGGTCAGGGAATCACAGGTGGGTTTGTAGGCATCCTTTTAAATAACAGCCGAATAATCTACTCACATGCAAAAGGCGATATCTTTTCCCTAGGTAATCAAAGCGCTGCAGGAGGTTTTATAGGAAAAATAACAGATACCGCCTCTGTTGAATTTTCCTATTCCACCGGCTCAGTTATCACAAGTGGAAGTCCCGAAGGCGCGGTAGGCGGCTTTGCTGGGATAATATCAGACATAGGAGCGCCCAACACACTAACTCACTGCGTAACCTTCGCGTCATGGATAGTAGGTGAAGGAGAACATGTAAAGCGTTTTGCGGGCCGGACAGATCACAATGGCATCAACGGCTGCTATGCATATCTAGGTTCTATGGTAATAAATAAAAAGGCCATAGCACATGTGTTACCCAGTGCATATGGCCCCGATGGCGCGGATATGAGTACGTCTCAAATAGAAGAAATAACTAAACTATTAAAGCTAAACGATTAACATCGCATCCCCATAACTAAAGAAGCGATACTCCTCTTTTACAGCCTCAGCATAAGCCGAAAGCACAGCCTCCCGCCCGGCAAGTGCCGAAACCAGCATAATAAGTGTAGACTCAGGCAGATGGAAGTTGGTCAAAAGCCCATCGATAGCCTTAAACTGAAAGCCAGGGAAAATAAAAATATCTGTTTTGCCCGCCCCGGCAATTACCTTGCCTGTATCATCCACGCGGCTTTCCAATGTGCGGCAGCTAGTGGTTCCTATAGCTATTACCCTGCCTCCGGAAGCCTTAGTATCGTTTATTAGCTTAGCTGTCTCGGGCTCAACCCGACAATACTCGCTATGCATCAGATGCTTAGAGATATCATCTTCTTTAACCGGACGGAAGGTTCCTATGCCTACATGCAGGGTAACCCTGGCTATTCCGACGCCTTTATCCTTAATCGCCTGTAGAACTTCTTCAGTAAAATGAAGCCCGGCAGTAGGTGCTGCCACAGATCCAGCATGGGTTGCATAGACAGTCTGATAGCGAGAGTCATCCCCTTTTTCTTCGATATAATGAGGCAATGGCATTTCACCGATTTCTTCAAGAAGGGGTTCAAAATCACCTTCATGCTCTAGGGATACTAATCGTAAACCGTCTTCTATCAATTCTTCCACATGGGCTTTTAATCGCCCCTGCGCGAACACAAGAATATCGCCTTCGCGGGCTTTACGCCCTGGCTTTACAAGTACGCTCCAGCGCCCATCTTCTTGGCGCTCATGCAGAAGCATTTCTACTTGGGCCTCTTGGCTATAGCCCATCAGCCTTGCGGGTATTACTTTTGAGTCGTTGATTACAATGCAATCGCCAGGATTTAGTAAATCTACAATATCCTTAAACATGGCATGTTCCACCTGGCCTGTTGTGCGGTTAAGGCGCATAAGACGGGACCCGTCTCTTTGCTCGGCGGGGGTCTGGGCTATTAAGTGCTTTGGTAAATCATAATAAAAGTCTTGTTTGTTCATTTTTATCTCCTATTTCGAATTAGTTCACTTTAATTTTAATTATCGTATTTCCACACCAGTATAGTAATGAAGCAAAATCTGCCGGTATGTGTATCCTGCCAGCGCCATCCCATGGGCTCCCCGCTGACTCATGCCAACTCCATGACCCCAGCCTTGACCGTGGAGTGTAACACCGGTTGCCAAGGTGGTTACTTGAGTTTGGGTTGCCGCTTCCACGCGGCGCATGGTAACTCCGTCAAATACATATACTCCTGTTGATACGGGAGACGTAGCTCCTTGCGTATTTCTTAGTAAAAAAGAAGTTATAGCAGCAGACAATACACTGCTTCCATCGGTTACCGATACATTGACCCCGGTGGCAGGTGCCGCCCCGGCTATATAGAAATTTCTGCTCATAAGTGACCCGCCTATTGGGGAAAAGAAGGTGCGGATAGACTCCCTTATTAAAACGTGCTGGCCGCTTGTGCCTTGCACTGTCAGCTCATTTACTCGCCCATAGGTGCAGGTTCGAGTAATGGTTAGGCCTGTTGCTGTACCAATATTGGCTCCTGCATTTGCAAGTGCAGTGTTAATTTGCGCCCATGTAAATGTCCGGGTCCATTCTACCGGATTATGCTCTGCAATATCTCGCACAGCACGCAGGTATGGAAGGGTTTGTACCCATACATCCTCTGAATTGGCAGTTGAGCCGCCGCTACTGGCAAAGTACACCGCTAGGATTGGAGCATTGTTGTGGTAAATCAGAAGTCCAGCGGTTTCGTTTACAGCCCGGGTAGTATTAACATGCTCTCGGCCTGTCCCGCTATATGACTGGCAATGGGTAGAATCGCATAGGTCAAAGCCGTTATTTCTATGGTGTCCATCATTTATGCGGTGAATCATAAATGTTCGTGAGGCTATGGCCTGAGCCCTTAAGGCCTCTATATGGAAGGTATGAGACATTTCCATAGGAAGCACACCAAAAAGATATTCTTCCGGGCATATTACATTGATTGCAGTAATGCGAGTACCGCTAGGGCTAAACTCTATTGCCCCTCTATATGAATAATTGCCTAGATTGATAGCTCCACCACCGGTTTCCATTACCTGTGCGCCACGAGTAGTGTCAGTAAATGAAAATACCTGTTGGTTTCCACTGTAAAGGGCTACAACCCCGCCACTCATCCGTGCGGTAAAACCACTTGCAGAGTGCAGCTGTGTGTGTGATTGGAATACGCCATTATTATCGTACCCGGCTGTGATATTAGTATTATTTATGTGGATACTATCCCGGTTGCCAAAATTACTGGTTAGCCCTATACGAATAGATGCAGGCGCATTTGCTATGGATGCGCCAGAAAAAATAAGCACCGCGAAGGCCAGCAAACACAATAGCCAAAATTTCCTCATATTGCCCCCCTATTATTTAATTCCCTTTGTTATTGGTTCGTAATATATCATATTTTGCTAAAAACAAAAAACCGTAAGCTGATTTTCATCTGCCTACGGCTTTTTATTGCTCTTTGCAAGAAATGCCCGGAACAGGACTTGAACCTGCACGGTCTCCCACCAGAACCTAAATCTGGCGCGTCTGCCAATTCCGCCATCCGGGCTTGTTGCGGAAGCTATTGTAATACGGGGAATCTATCTCGTCAAGTTTTTTTGGGCTTTCATCCTAGCGAAATTTTATTTATACTGTAAAATAAAATAAAAGATTCACAAAGGAGGCTCTTATGCCACAGTTTAAAACTACTGCTTACGAGAACCTGTCGGATTTCGTATATGGCAAGTCCCTGCACCCCATTGCCTTAAAAAACGGCATGGTAATAGGGGGCGGTACAATGTACCCAGAGGTAAACTTTACACTGCCCCCAATGCTTATAACCAAGGATTCAATGCCGGAGGTTATAGGCCATTATCGTGATATTATTACCGGTATCTGCGATAGAGCCAGAGAGCTTTACGTGCCTGGTTTTGTAGCGGAAATTGAAACCTTACCCCCTATGACAGAAAACCCTAGTTGGGGTATCGAAGTATGTAAAACCGTAGTGGATATAATCAAAGAGCATGAAGCAAAGCACGGTATCAAAGGGGCGGTAAGAATCACCCCCAATGATATCCGTGAAGGCAATGAATTAGAGCATATGTGGCGTGGCCGCCACTGGGATGCAATGCTAAAAACCTTTGAAGGCTGTGCAAACACCGGGGCGGATTTTATGGCTATAGAATCTGTAGGCGGAAAAGAAACCCACGACGAAGCGGTAATGTTTTGTGATATTGCAAAGTCCATCTTTGCCTTAAGTGTGCTGGGCTGCACTGATATGAATAAAGTCTGGAATGAAATCGTAGCCATAGCGGGGCGTACAGGTTCAATAGCTTCTGGAGACACAGCCTGCGGTTTTGCCAACACAGCAATGGTGCTGGCAGATAAAAATTATATCCCACGTGTTTTTGCCGCTACTGTCCGGGTGGTTTCTGCTGTACGTAGCCTTGTAGCTATAGAATGTGGAGCCAAAGGCCCTCATAAAGACTGCGGATATGAAGGAGTATATGTAAAAGCCATTACAGGCACTCCCATATCCATGGAAGGCCGTACTGCTGCTTGTGCCCATTTATCACCAGTGGGCAATGTCGCAGGATGTGTTGCCGATATCTGGAGCAATGAGTCCATCCAGCAGATTAAACTACTTGGAGGAATGGCTCCTACTGTTTCCTTCGAGCAATTGGTTTACGATTGCCGCCTGTTCAACGAAGCTGCCAATCAAGGGCATGGACTCTTGATGCGCGACCTTCACGCAGACTCTGACAGCAAATTAGACCCACAAGCATATGTTTTGCGCCCTGACGTTGTGCTTGATATCTCTAAAGAACTGGTAAAGGTTGACGGCTACTATCCTCGTGCAAAAAAAGCCGCAGCACTAGCCCTTGAGCATATGCAAAAAGGCTATGATGACGGTAAGTTGCAGCTCAACGACAAAGAACTAATGTGGCTAGAAAGCTTAGCAGAACAAGTAGACGAACTTCCCGCCGACGTAGGTGCCTTTACAGAATCCGTAATTGATGATTGCGAGAAGCTTGATCCCAAGATGTATGATATGTAATAAAATTTATAGGGCTGCTTCACATTTACGTGAAGCAGCCCTATTTTTATTTTACAGTTACCTCAGCGCCATCAAATTTATAGACAAACTCGTCTGCAAGTCTATCACCAGTACAGTATATGCTGTCGTAGCGTTTATATTGGGTATTTTCCTTTACCCCATCTACATAAAAGTCACCAGCAAAAGTCAGTTCAAGATTTTCATACCTCAGTCTATCCCCATCAAATTCTATATCCCTACCGGCACGGGCTACAAAATCCTCAAAGCTTTCTATATCAGCGGAGGAGCACTCACATATCCAGTATTGTTTCTTTCCGTATTGCTTTAGCTCGTCTCTTCCAGCCAAAGTAAGATCAGACGCCCCAAAAAGAGCTACATATGAATCACCTGAGCGCCCGCAATAGAAGCCTTTGCCAGAAATAACTTCATCAAAAGCATCGATTGGAAAGTATGCATGAGTAAATTCATGGAAGCCCTGCTCGAAGGAGGCTTTTTTCATTGGTAGATGATATATGGCTAGTATCCGATTAAGATGCTGAGCAGCGTGGGGGTTGCGGCTATTACCTACCCAATATCCCGGGGATTTGGATAAAGCCCCTGTCTCACTAAGCTCGCCGGAGGGATGTGTGGCGAATACGCAAATATCGTGGTTAAGCATACAACTCCAGATATGCTGCTGGTCGGAAAAACCACCGGGTAAATATCCTTGGGCAGTGGCCATTAGGTAGTGAGGGGTGCGGTAGGTATAGGTATTGGCCCGCTGGGTGGCTTTGCCGTTGGTAATAGGGTTTATGATTTTTGCCAGCAATCCGTAAAATGGCCTAAGCACGGTAAGGTTAAGCATCTTTAGCGGGGCAAAAAACTCGCTTGTAAACATTTTATTTTGTCGTATAGCTTTCATTGTGTTAGCGAAAACTTGGTGATTGGTAAAAGCCTCCATCTCCCACTGGGCGGCCAATTGTTCATCTAATGAGCCGAAAATCTCGGCCCTTACTCCTTCTTCTATGTCCATGGAGTTAGAGGCTTTTATAACTTGGGGGGAGGTATCCTTTGCTATTTTCTTTATTACATCCGGCACCTGGTAGGATTTATTAAGCAGTACGTTAAGGTCGATATTATGAGTCATCGCGGTTAGTTCCTCGTAGAAAAGGTCTGCTTCTTCATCCAGTTTAATCTCGAATAGGTTGGCTATTATCCTGTTAAGCGCTGAACCGCCCCTTGCGGATTTTTTATTATTCTCATACATGCGCCCTCCTGTGGATACAAAGCTGCCTCTGAGGCTTTGGGTGGCGATATCAAAGTAGATTATATGAAGGGCTTGTTCCATGGCATGGCGCACTTCTGGGTCTGGGGCAAATTCTTGGATATTGCTCATCGCGATAAGGTCTTCCAAGTAGTAATTATTGGAATACCACTCTGTAAACCCGTATTGGAAGCGGCGCTTGCACCATGCTAGAATCCGTGCTTTTCCGCGTTCTTTGTGGTATGCGCCAACGCGCCCGGAGTTAATGAATGTTTCATTTTCGTATAAATGCCCGGTAAGGTACTCCAACCCGGCAAACAATATCTGATGATTTTCCGACCAACTACATAAGCTGTCATATCCGTTTTGATCCCAGTGATATTTGAAGTTAAGCAGAAGGTCTTTCATCCGCTGTTTTAGCTGTAGCTCTAGTTTGTGTTCGTAGGCATATAAAATCCTAATAATCGTATTAGCAAGAAAATCCGAGCAATCGTATCGCCGATGAATGAATAGGAACGTATCCTCCAATAGCTCCTGATTAAAAGGTTTATCTTCCGCAAGTGCCCCAAGAAAGTCATGGATATGGATATTAAAAGGCCTTGGCGTATTGGCAGGTAGGGTAGGGGTTTTCTTATTACGATATAGTTCGTATAGGGTTAGTCCAGCCAAGGCTGCACCTCCTACTGCCAGCAAAGTTTTTATTTTCATTTGTTTCCTCCAATCATGCCAGGGCTTATTTTTTCAAGCTCTGCTTCCAGTTCTACCGATAGCGGCTGATTTTCACGTTTTAGCGTCAGAGCCTCTTTCACTTTGTGCATACTTGCCTCATCCATTTTATTGCGTTTCATAAAATAAAACGCGGCCCCTAGAAGTATAATGGCGGATATCATTACCACACCACGAAGCCCAAGTATGGCACTGCCTGGTTGAACATCCAAAGCTCCGTCATATCCTGTAAGCTGCAATACCCAGCCAATAGTCGCAATACCAAAAGCCGAGGATATCTGCCTAAACATAACCATTACGCTGGAATAGGTGCCCGCATCACGGCTGCCATTTGCCAACTCTCCAACATCTACCCCATCAGGGAACATAAGCCATGGTATCATCGTGCATCCACACATCCCAATACCGGACACAAACGCAAATACATAAATAGCTACAGGTGACCATCCAGTTTGGTACATAGATAGCATCATTACCCCTAAAATCCATATAGGCACCGCAAGGCGAAATACGGCCGGCTTACTAAACCGCTTTGTGAGCTTATAAACCACAGGCACCGTAAGTATCTGGGCAATAACTAAAGTCCCCAAAACAAAAGCAGTCTCCCCAGGGCGGTGAGCAACATACCGCATAAAATGCTGGAATATAGTAGTAACTATATCAAGGGCAAGGAAGGCAAATGTATAAGCCAGCACCAATTCCCTAAAGCACTTAACCCTCAGCGGGCGGGTAAATGTTTTGATAGAAAACTTTATCTTTACCGTGGGCATCGGCACCCTTTCCTTAGTATTGGTAGCAAGGAGTATCAATATCACACCAAACATAGCTCCGTAAATACTCGCGGTTACCACATACGCTACCTCATTGCCCACAACATCAATAAGATAGTCCCGTACCAATAGCGGGGTTGTGGCAAACACCAGGTTGGAAAGCCCGGAAAAAACCATCCGCATTGTGTTGGCCTTATTACGCTCGGCGTAGTCGTTACTTATCTCGCTGGAGAGGGATGCATAGTTTATTCCAAATGTTGTGGTCACGACCGCCAGAAGCATCTGAGAAACCACAACGTAAGCCACAATAGCCCACATGCTCCACTGAGAAATTGGTACATACATAATAGGAAAGGCAAAGACAATAAAAATACCCGCAATAAAAATTGCAGGCCGCCTACGCCCCCATCTGGTACGGGTATTATCAGAAATAACCCCGACAATAGGGTCAAGGATAGCATCCCAGCCGCGAGTCAAAAGACCGATTGTGCCAGCCAGGGCTGGCGGTAGCATCAGTACATCCGTAAGGAAGATGAAGTACATTATGCTCATAAACATACCATGCCCGGTAAAATCACCAAAGGCGAAGAAAAACTTCTCCCGGGCTGGAATCTTATCTATTGCTTTCATTGTGTACACCTCTGATATTCCAGTGCTGCAAAAATAGCAGCCGCAACACCGTAGGTTAGATTGCTTCCTGTTGGTGTAAGCAGGTATCCAAGCTTTGGGGCCAGTGGCACAGGGATAGTTGGGGCTGAGATATTTGGAAGACATAGCCCATGCTTGTCTCTACAGATGGAGTTATCCACAGCCTCAAAAGCGTGTTTTCCCGCAGTGGCATATTTCTTTGTTAGAATCCCTTTACGGGCACCATACATAAGGCCTGAAGCTATCAACGCCGTAGCAGAGCTTTCGATATAATTGCCTTTGCAGTTAAACTTCAATAGGGTTTCATAGAATCCATCGTCCCGCTGGTACCTCCTCAAAACTCTTGCCAGCTTGAGAAAGACTTCAATTGTTGCGTCCTTGTCTTCCCCATCAGGCAGATATTCCAACAGTAATGGAATTGCAGCCATAACCCATCCGTTTCCACGCCCCCAAAATATAGGCTTTGAAGGGTAGGGGGATTCCGTTGATGTCCAATAACTATGATAAAACAACCCACTAACTTCATCTCTAAGATATTTTGCAAAAACTGCCGCTTGCTTTTTTGCATAATCCAGCAAAACATCATCCCCGCGCTCGTGGCCGTATCTACTGGCAAAAACCCCGTACATCATTATAGAATCTATCCAGATACTTTGTGGATAAGTATAGGAATGTATCCCGGTACCATGATGATTAGGCAGATGAGCTACAATAGGCCTAGCCTCTCGCATATACTTGGCCACAGCTTCGGCAATCGCCAGATATTTTTCTTCCCCGGTTTTTTTCCACAACAAAAATGCCCCAAGGCCGGGAGCCGCAGTATCAGAGCTGACGATACTGTATCCTCGGTCAATGTGGGCATTGTAATACCTGCATAAAAAATCTGTAAAATAATCGGTTCCATGTACTTCATCCATAAGGCCAAAGGCATAGTTAAGGAGCCCCTGACCCCACATCCACTTCATATTCTCAGGCAAGAACCTGTGAGACAGATGCTTTGCAAGAAGAAATGTCTGCATTATTATCCTCCTTAGGTTTTGATGATAATGACGAAAGCGTTAGCAAAACTAACAAAACAACTTGCTAAAACCCTACATCCCATTTACAATATGCATGAAAATGAGAGTGCCATTATAACATAAGGAAGGTGTCACATGAACGAGTTTAAGAATGAAACAATGAAAGCGATCCTAGACCGCTACTCCTGCAGAGATTTTACCGGAGAACCTATAACCAAAGAACAGGCTGGGGCTCTAGCCAAAGCCGCGCTGGCTGCCCCCTCTGCCATGAACTTACAACCATGGCACATAATAGTAATAACTGACAAAGCCCTAATAGACGAATATGATGCCCACGCCATGGCCATCCTAAAAGACCAATCCGGCGACGCTTACAAGCGCATGATGGATAGAGGTGGAAAGCTATTCTACAACGCGCCATGTCTGGTAGTCATAGCCAAAGATGCCACGGATTACGCAACCCTAGACTGCGGGATAGCAACCCAAAACGTAGCTTTGGCCGCTCATAGTTTAGGTCTTGCCAGTGTAATCTGCGGAATGGCCAGAATCCCCCTTGCAGGCCCAAAAGCCGAAGAGTGGACAAAGCGCTTGCAAATCCCGGACGGGTACAACTTTGGAATGTCCGTATGCGTAGGTATAGCCAACACAGGCAAAGCACCTCATGAGCTTGATAATGCAAAAGTTACGTATATATAAAAAGAGTATAGGGTGGCGCTTTAAGTGCCCCATAAAACACTGATGAGGTGATATCCAATGAATGATGTATTTAAAGAGCAAATCGTAAAGCGCCAACCCACTGCAACAGACGCACTAAAGCGCGTTGGGCTTATAATCGCGGCATTATTGGTAAGCATTATTGCGCTAATGTTTGGAAACTTCTTCGGGCCGTTTATTGTTGCCGGGGTTGTATTTGGGGCATGGTTTCTTCTAAGCTTAATAAAGCGGGAATATGAATACAGCTTTACCGCCGGAGAGCTGGATATTGATGTAATCTATAACCGCTCCCGACGTAAGCGTAAATTATCCATCAGAGTCAATGATATAGAGATTATGGCCCACATAGACGATAAAGCCCATAGCGGAGCCTTCCAAGGGACACAAATAACCAAGGACTATTCAAGCGGCGTATCAGGCCCCGACACCTATATCTTCATGATTAACCACGAAAACAAACGCACAAAAGTAATAATCGAGCCCAACGAGGTAATGCTAAAAGCCATAGCCGGAGTATTAACCAGACGAAGGCTTCATGTGAAGTTGTAAAAGTTGCAAAGGAGTATCATATGAAATCTCAAATCCCAGAAGGCTTAGCCTTTGATGACGTTCTTATTATCCCAGGCTTTTCAGATGTGCAGCCTTCTCATGTGGATACTACCATCCGCCTTACACCCGATATAAAGCTAAATATCCCATTTTTGTCTGCCGGAATGGACACAGTAACAGAGGCAAAGATGGCTATTGCCCTTGCACGACTAGGCGGTATTGGCATAATCCACCGCAATATGTCTGCCCAGGATCAAGCCATAGAAGTAGACAGAGTAAAACGGTCAGAGCATGGTGTTATCTCTGATCCATTTTCCCTGTCACCCAACCATTATGTATATGAAGCAGATAAGTTAATGGAAAAGTATCGTATCTCCGGCGTCCCCATAGTAGAGCATGACAAGCTGGTAGGTATAATCACCAACCGAGACTTGCTTTTCGAAACCGAATACAGCAAGAAAATCTATGAAGTCATGACCAAACTGCCACTAGTAACCGCCCCGGTGGGTACAACCATTGAACAAGCTAAAGAAATCCTGATAAAAAATAAAGTAGAAAAACTCCCTATAGTAGACGAAAGGGGTAATCTCAAAGGGCTTATAACCGTTAAGGATATTAATAAGTCCATGAAATACCCTCTATCCGCCAAAGACTCTCAAGGCAGATTACTGGTTGGAGCGGCAGTAGGCATTAAAGACGATTTTATGGAAAGGGTTCACACCCTAGCAAAGCGTAAAGTAGATGTAATAGCCCTGGAGGTCTTCCACGGCCATGCATCGGAGGTGCTTTCTGCTATACGGGCAATAAAGGGAGACTTCCCTGATATTGCTGTAATAGCAGGCAATGTGGCTACAGGATATGCTACTAAAGCCCTAATTGACGCAGGTGCGGATATTATAAAGGTAGGCATTGGCCCTTCCTCTGTATCCACAAAACGGGTAGTTGCTGGGATTGGCATACCACAAATCACCGCAATAATGGACTGTGCCGCGGCAGCTAAAGCAACAGCCACCCCAATAATCGCAGACGGAGGCATACGCTACAGCGGCGATATAACCAAGGCAATAGCCGCAGGAGCTACCGCGTGTATGATGGGCAATATCTTCGCAGGATGCGAAGAAAGCCCCGGAGCAACAGAGCTGTTCCAGGGCAGAAAATATAAAGTCTATAGAGGAATGGAAGCTGACACCGCAAGCGACGAAAAACTAGATGGAGGCTACCCAAGCCATAGCTCAATAAGAGTATCCAAAGGAGTAGAAGGCCGCACAACCTATAAAGGCGAACTAGGAGAAGTGCTACACCAGCTACTAGGCGGCCTTTCTGTAGGAATGTCCTATGCCGGATGCCGAACAATAAAAGAGCTGCACGAAAAAGCCGAGTTTATCCGTGTCACCCAAGCTGGGCTAAGAGAAGGACATCCTCATGATGTGCAAGTAATAAGGGAATCCCCAAACTATAATCTTCTATAAATGATTCTTCTGCGCAAATAAAAACGCCGCAACAACCCCAATTACTCCAACTGCACCGGTAAGCACAAAAGCAGTACCAAGCCCAAAACTATGCCCGACCCATCCGGTCACAAAGGGCCCGACAAACATCCCCAGCCCATACACAGCCTGGAAGAACCCCATGGCAGTGGCGCGGCTTTCATTGGGGATGTTTTTTATGCTTAAACCCATAAGCAAAGTATAAGCAAGGGCAGTGCCGGTGCTGGCAATAATCTGCACGGCATAAAGCTGCCATATGCTTCCCACAAATACAAACATAACACAACCCAGCGCCGAAATGCCAAACCCAAAGGCTATCGTGTTCCTGGCCCCGATTTTGCGTGGTATTACCGTTCCGGCCAAAGGAGAAATTATAAGCCCCGGCACAGCCACTGCCATGCCAAGCATTCCAAGCTGAAATTGACTAGCCCCAAGCCCGGCCCCAAAAAGCGGCGTAAACCCAAACGCGGTAGCGAATGAAATATACTGACTCAAAATAGCCAAAAAGGACGCACATATTAAGGGCTTATTGCCAACAAGGCTCAGTAAATCTTTAAGCTTTGGCGGTTCTTTGGCTGTATCCGGCCTTTTTTCCACAATGGCAAATCCCGCTAGAAGCCCGAGTCCACCGGCCAGCCCACCCAGCAAAAATGCATGAGGCACACCGAGCCACTGAGCGATAAGCCCACCGGTTAAAAAGGCCAATATACGCCCGGCGGCATTGGCAGAGTTTAAATAGCCCACCGGTTTTGCAACCTCGTCAGGAGGATAGTAGCTTGAGCCAAGTATGGTAAAAGTAACCCAGGAAGCAGCCGCAACCCCGCCAAGGCTACGTGAAAGCAGCATTGTAAATTGATGTGGCACAAAAAATACAACCACCCCAGCCACAGCAGTAAAAAACAGCCCTGACAAAACAAATATCTTCCGTCTGCCAAGTCTGTCAGACAATATCCCCAGTGGAAACCGAATGGCCATCTGAGTAAACCCATATGACCCAACAATAAGCCCAATAAACCGTAAATCTGCCCCTAGATACTCCGAATATGGGGATATATAAGGTACATAGGTATACAGAGCAAACCAAAATATAGCAGTAACTATGTAAAACAGAGGCAGGCGTTTATTCATATAATCTCCTTATAAGTGGCTGATTATTTTCTGTATATAATACAACAAAAAAGAACCGGTGGGAGCCGATTCTTTTTTATTGCTCAATGATTTGCCTCCTTTCTTATATTAGAAAGGCCAAAAGCAGGGTACGAAAAAGCGCGCAGGGAGATGGCTCTCAACCCATCATCGCCTACGCGCCAATTATGTACGCGAATGCAAAGAACTAACCGCCTGCGGCATTGGACTTGAATACAATAAACCGCCCAAGCCCTTGTTGAAGGATGGGGGTAAATGTTGTACACTAAGTGGGCTACGGTGGCAGGTTAATCCTGTGCTCTTAGGCGATGCGTTCACATCCCTACGAGCCCGTGGGAGTGCTTTGGTCGGCACTTTCACGGTTCCGTGGTTCTTTTATTTGTGGCCTTGCAATTTAAATATTGCCTCTGACCTTTCTGGTTGATACTGTACCATAATTTTCTTTGTGTTTCAATAATATGTATGTAAATAAAAATGCGCATATAATCGCGAATTACACGATGATATGCGCATTTTTTATTTACAACAATATTCTATGTCTTAATAATTACGAGCCGCAATCAAGAAAAACGACTTAGGATGCACGCAAACCGGGCAAATTTCCGGTGCAGCGTCAGCATAGTGGCGGTGGCCGCAGTTGGCACATTCCCATTCTACTTTATTATCCTTTTGGAAGACTTTATTTTCTTCCAAGTTTTTAAGCAGAGCGAGATAACGCTCTTCATGCTCTTTTTCTATGGCAGCTACCATCTCAAATTGCTTCGCTATTACATCAAAGCCTTCTTCCTTTGCTTCCTTGGCAAAGGTGGCATACATATCTGTCCACTCATAGTGCTCACCTTCGGCGGCATCTTTTAGGTTTTGGGCGGTTCCTGGTACTTCCCCGCCGTGAAGCAGCTTAAACCATAGCTTTGCATGTTCCTTTTCATTGTTGGCTGTATCAGTAAATAGCTGTGCGAATTGCTCAAAGCCATCTTTCTTTGCCCTTGATGCATAGTAGGTGTACTTGTTGCGAGCCATGGACTCCCCGGCAAATGCGGCCTGAAGATTAGCTTCAGTTTTTGATCCTTTTAATTCTGGCATAGTTATGACTCCTCTCTGGTAATTAATATCATCTAGTAATTAGTAAAGCATATATTTTACTTTTTTTCAAGGGCTAATAAAAACTTTTTATTGCTGAGGCCACCGCCATACCCGGTTAGGCTGCCGTCTGCGCCAATTACTCTGTGGCAGGGCACAATTATACTGATAGGGTTATGGTGGTTGGCACCGCCTACGGCTCTTATGGCCTTGGGGTTATCTATGCGCTCAGCCAGCTGCTTATAGCTTATGGTTTCCCCGTATGGGATAGTCATAAGTGCCGCCCATACCTGCATCCTAAAATCTGTGCCTTTTAGCTTTATAGGCACAGTAAACTCTTTTAGGTGGCCTGCAAAATAGGCTTCTAGCTGTGCAATACATGCTTTGGCTACAGGTGCGTCAGAAGCAGTTTCGACTTTGGACGTGCGGAACTTATCTCGCAAATCAGCTTCTAGGAACGAGATTTCTGTTATATGCTCATCCTCTTCTTTCACCAAAATCGGCCCCATTGGGGAGTCATAGCATAGACTTGCCATTACAGCCCCGATACCCTAATTCCATCTACCACAATTGAAGGCATACCAACGCCGCCATGCCCTGTTGAGTGGAATTTCAGATCGCCGCCTACGGCGGTGATATTCTTTAATACGTCAAAGAAGTTGCCTGCAATGGTAATCTGCTCTACAGGTTTTGTTTTCTTTCCGTTTTCAATGAGGAATCCATCAGCAGAAACAGAGAAATCACCAGAAACGGGGTTAACTCCTGAATGAAGTCCCGCCATATCGGTAATTAATACGCCATTTTCTACCCCTGAAATCAGCTCATCAAAAGATGTTTCAGAGGGTACAAGGTAGTAGTTAGTGGTGGAGGTGGTTATTGCCCCGCCAATGCTTGCCTTTGCGGCGTTGCCTGTGGACTTAACTCCGTCTTTTTCTGCGGATTTTAGGTTATATAGCAATGTTTTAAGCTCGCCGTTTTCTATTATCGCCTTTTGCTTTGTGGCAACACCTTCTGCGTCAAAGGAAAAACTACCTAAGCTTAAATCACATACTCCGTCATCTCTTAATGTGATGTGTGGGGCGGCAATAACTTCTCCTACTCTGTTCTTGTTTAAAAGGGAGAAGCCTTTTTGCCCATTCTCTGCCATAAAAATCCCTGAGAAAACAGAGAACAAATCCCTTGCGGTTCTGTTGTCAAAGATAATAGGATACGCCCCTGACGGGATAGGCTTTGCGCCAAGGTTGCTAAGGGCTTTGTCTACAGCTTTTTGGGCGTGGGCTTTATAGTCAAAATCTGCAAAATCTCTACCTGTCCAAATCTCCATTGCTGATTTGTTAGAGCCGTCTTCTTCTACCCTGGCTATGAGTACTGCACTGGCTAGATTTAGTTTTTTGTTCAAGTCTAGGCCGTATGAGTTGGCAATAGCCACTTCGCTTTCTTGTGAGCCTATTGTACAAAAATCCGCCATCTTAACTCTTGGGTCTAGGCTTTTGGCATAGGTTTCCATTTCCATTGCCATTTTTATTTTTTCTTCCGCGGTTACATCATCTAAAGCTGGGTTGAAGGTTACTACTTCCGGGTATGATTCGTCGCCGGGGTATAGTTTTTCTACGGCTTCGTCTTCTATTATGCCTGCATTGGCGGCGGCATTTTCCAGCATCATTTCTATTATAGACGCATCCATTTTTTCGCTTGACGCGTAGCCCATTTTTCCGCCAAAGGTGCCTCTAAAGCCTACGCCCTGGCTGACAGTGGATTTATATTCGGATATTTCTTGGTCGAAAACCCTGACGGAGAAGCTGTTATTTCCTGCAAAGTATATTTCGTAATCTGTAAAGCCTTTGTCCTTGGCTTTGGCGAATAGCTCTTGTTTGAATTCGGTGAAAGTCATTATTTTCTCCCCCCTACGGTCATTTCTTTAACCCTTAACATGGGCTGACCTACATCTGCGGGTATCGCTCCGCTTATGCTTCCGCATACTCCTTGGGCAGGTTCAAAGTTATCTCCTACCATGTCAATATCCATAAGGACTTCATGGCCTTTGCCTATTAGGGTGGCACCTCGCACCGGCTCAGCTATTTTGCCGCCGCGGATCATATATCCTTCTAGTACTGCGAAGTTGAAATCGCCTTTAGATGGATCAACAGAACCGCCGCCCATTTGCTTTGCGTATAAGCCATATTCGGTATTAGCTATGATGTCTTCCGGCTTGTCCTTTCCGGGGAGGATGTATGTGTTGGTCATGCGACTTGTTGGGGCGAAGCGGTAAGACTGACGCCGTCCGCTGCCTGTTGAAGGCATACCCATTTTTAGTCCGCCTAGATAGTCAATAAGATAGGATTTTAGTACGCCATTTTCGATTAAGACATTGCGGCGGGTTGGTGCCCCTTCGTCATCTATGTTAAGAGAACCCCACACTCCTGGGAGGGTGCCGTCGTCTACCGCCGTTACTATAGGTGTGGCAATAACTTCACCTAGTTTTCCTGTAAATACAGATGCGCCCTTGGATACCCCGGTAGCCTCCAATGGATGGCCGCAAGCTTCATGGAAGATTACTCCGCCAAAGCCGTTGTCTATGATTACCGGCATACGCCCACTGGGGCATAGGTCTGCCTTTAACATGGTAACGGCTGTTTTGGCTGTACTTCTGCCTATGGCTCCCATATCCAGATTATCCAAAAATTCAAAGCCGGCTTTCGCGCCTGGGCCCTGGGTGCCCGATTGTTTTTCGTTGCCTTGGGAAGCAACGCTTTCGTTAAAAACACGGGTATTGACCCGTTGGTCTTCCGCCCATACTCCATTAGAGTTTACGATAAGCACATCCTGGGTAACAGATGTAAACATGTTGGAGGTCTGGGTTACCAGTGGGTCGTATTGAAAGGCAGCGTCGGATGCAATGCGCAACTTAACAGCAATGTTAGACTTGTCTATTTTGCTTATTGGGATTTGCACTTCATCTCTAAAGTGCTGCCACTCCCTACGGTCTAAGGTTATTACACTTTTAATGGAAGGGTCATCCTTGAGGCTTGCCTTTACTGCCTCAGCCGCATCTTTTGCCAGCTTTAGTAAGCTGTCACGGCTGGTGTTATTAGTATAGGCGTATACGGCGCTTATGCCTGAGATAATACGCAAGCCAAGGCCATAATCCACCCCCCAGTTGGCCTTTTCTATTTGGCCATTGGTCATGACGATAGAATCCCTCACGGTATTTTCCATGAAAATCTCCGCTAGGTCGCCCCCTGTGGCTAGGGCGGCGGTTAAGACATCGTAGACTAGCTGTTTGTCTAGCAAGTTGTTACCTCCTTTGTGAAGCGTTTTTTTTATTTTACTACAAATTATGCCAGGTGTCATAGACGAAGGATATTTTTTACTGTAGACTTTAATAAATAAAAATACGGAGGCATGATAAAAATGAGCATTATTCGTGACCCATCCCTAGCAGCCCAGGGAATCAAAAAAATCGAATGGGTAAAAGGCTTTATGCCAGTATTATCCCAGTTTGAAGAGCAGTTTAAAAAAGACCAGCCCTTTAAAGGCCTACGTATTGCTATATGCCTTCATCTGGAAGCAAAAACAGCATACATGGCTCAGGTATTAGCCGCCGGCGGCGCACAAGTTGCTATCACAGGCAGCAATACATTATCCACCAAGGACGATATATGCGCCGGTCTAGCCTCCCGAGGTGATATCGCCGTATATGCATATCATGACGCAACAGATGAGGAATATTGGGATCATCTAAAAAAAGCCCTAGAATTTAAACCTCATATAATCATAGATGATGGGGGCGACTTTGTAGCCTTACTCCATGGAGAGCTAGCCGAATATGGCGAGTGCCTATTAGGCGGCTGTGAAGAAACCACTACTGGAATAAACCGCCTAAAGGCTCGCGAGCGTGAAGGAAGCTTAAAATTCCCGATGATGGCGGTAAACGATGCCGACTCAAAACACCTTTTTGACAATGTGCACGGTACAGGTCAGTCTGTATGGGATGGCATTATGTACACAACCAATGTAATGCTTTCGGGCCGTGACGTAGTAGTAGCCGGATACGGTTTTTGCGGTAAAGGTGTAGCTATGCGCGCAAAAGGCCTAGGTGCCAGAGTGATAGTAACGGAAATCAACCCGTGGCGGGCAATGGAAGCGGTAATGGATGGGTTTAGAGTTATGAAGATGGACGATGCCGCCAAAATCGGCGAGTTCTTTGTAACTGTAACCGGAAATAAAGACGTAATCACCAAGCGCCACTTTGAAGTAATGCGAGATGGTGCATTTATAGCCAACGCCGGTCACTTTGATGTAGAATTCTCAAAACCAGACCTTCGCAGCCTATCAACCAAAATAGAAAACCGCCGCCCCTTTATAGAAGGTTATTACATGAAAGACGGTCGCGTCCTTAATGTATTAGCAGACGGTAAGCTGGTAAACATAGTAGCAGGCAATGGTCACCCAGCGGATATTATGGATATGAGTTTTGCCCTACAAGTAATGGGCTGTAAGCATATAGCCGAAAATGGAAAGAGCATGGCCCCAGCCCTTCACAAAGTACCTGTAGAGCTGGATAGGCAGATAGCGGTAATGAAATCCAAAGCCATGGGACTAGGCCTGGATGAGCTAACACCGGAACAAGAAGCGTACTTTTACGGCTCCGGCCATTAATTTATTGCTTATGGCCAAAGTATCGGGGCATAATGTGTATTGTCAAGCGTACACAATGCCCCGATGATTTGGATAAAAGCGATCGCTTCTCTATTCTGTAACCAGCCTATAAGCCGATATCTTACGTATGCGCCATGTAACAAGCATACTAATTACATAAGCCAGTACAACAATAACAATACCGGTAACCGCGATCCAAGACATATTTAGTATAAGATTAGCCTGCATAACACCCATAGGCCTTAATCCCATAGACATAAGTGGGTCTACTAATAGGGCCCCAAGTACAGCACCAGCTGCCCCGCCAAGTATAATTGGGAATGAAAATGCCAGGCTAATCTGATTCATTAGGTTAGCTGTGGTGTAACCTATTGCCTTCTGGATGCCTAAGTCACGGTGCTTGCGCACTATTGTAGAGCCTATAACAAAGTACAGCACAAGTGAAATTACAAAGGCAGATATAACAAGAATAATAACACCAACCAGGCTCATAACATCTGCAAAGCCAGCTACACCTCGGGCAAATTGCTCGTCTGCGTCTATTGTCATAAATAGATAATCCCCAAAGCGGTTTTCCATTTCCTGCCCAAACAGTGCGGCATCTACCCCTGGGTTAAGATATACAAAAAGCATTGTTTTTACAAAGTTGGGGTTTAATGTGAGCACAGCCTCATAGGTAATATAAGCTCCAAACTGGCCAAGGTCCATACCAGACAGCAAGCCTGTAACAATAAACGGTAGGTCATCATCCCCGATATAAACTACGTCGCCAACTTCAACACTCAGCTCTTGGGCAAGCAGCCATGTAATTGCTACTTCATTTTCATAGCGAGGGAAGGTACCCTCAAAAACATTTTGCGTAACACGACGGCTAAAATCCTCCATCACCATGTACAGGGCAAATTCTCCTGATACAGTTGTAGGTCCTTGATGGGTAAATTGTGAGTCACGTACATCTGGGTGGGCGTTAATTTCTTCCTGGAAAGGCACATTATCTTGATTATCTGTAAAGGCAAGCACTGAGTTTGCGCGTTCGATACCAGGTATTTGCTCAAAGGCAGCCAAATTAATAGCAGAGTTATAAAAGAGTACAAGGGCAACAACCGCGGTAAAGGAAACAGCAAGCAAAATAACAAACATCATAGCGCTTTTCCGTAGCCCCTGTAATACGGATTTAAAAGCAAGGGAAGCATTGACAGGAAGAAAGCTTCTATCCAGCGGAAGCGGATTACGCTTAAAGCTATGAGTTGTTGCACTGCCCCTAAGTGCCAAAACAGGAGCAATTTTTTTAATGCTTCTTGCGGATATTCTTGTGAAAATAAACACCAAAGCGGTTAACCCCGCAACAGTTATCAGCGCAGGCACAGGCATAAAACTAGGCTGCCAATACATACCGCTAAGCACAGCAAATACCCGCCCAACAAGGGGTAGCAGCACAACCGCTGGTATTATGCCTGCAACCACCGAGATAAATATAATAGAAGCATACTGCACCACAACAGAAGCGGTAATCTGGCGGCTTGTATAGCCTATAGACATTAGTGACCCGATATTGGTCATGTCTTCTTCTATAGAATTTTTGATCCTAAAGCGGATAACCAAAATAGAAACGATACCAATAACAGCAGTAAACGCAATCATTAATATACTCATCATAAAAGCAGTACCTGTGCGGCCGCTAATTATCTGGTCCAATGTGAAAAAAGAAATCCATAAATCAGGATGGAATGAAACATCTCCTAAACCTGTCTCTATAACAAGTAGGTTTGTAAAGTTAGGCACATTGTCTATACCATTTGCGTATATATAGACCCCTCGTCTATTAGGGAAATCATTGTAAAGCTCTTGAAAGCGGGTGGCAGGGATAAAAAACCTGGGGGATAAAAAAGCATCTGCCCAAATATTTTCCACAAAACCGGCAACAGTAAAGTATAGATTTTGCCCTCCAGAGATTACAGTAATTATATCCCCAAGATTATACCCGGCAGAAAAATGATACATATACGGTACATAAACACTATCATGGGTAAGTGGCCGATACTCTCCAACCAACTTCCACTGAGAAAGGCGGCGGCTATCCGCGATATTGTAAAAATGAGCACCTTGTAAAATTATATCGTCGTTCCATGTTAGTTCTGCATCAAATAAATGCATGCCTATTTGTACTTCAAAGTCCGTTGACTCTTCGCGGAAAAGTTCTTCCATTTCAGGAGTAAACAAGAATTGGGACATATTAAAGTTTGTATCTGTAGCGTTTAGCTCTTCTACAAGCTCGTCAAAGTGAGAGTTGAAACCCAGTATTATAGAAAGCCCCATAATCAAAAGAGACGCGGCGATTAGAAATAAAACCGCAAGTATTATCATCTGCCCCTTTGCCTTGCGGATATTGCCTTTTGCAAGCATAAAAACCTTATTCACTATTACCACCCCATATCATTCAAGAAATCAGCTAATTTATCCCGGCGGGTTTGATCTCCCGTTACATATTTTCCAAGATTGCACTCGCCTTGTATTACGCCATCCTTGATATAAAGCACACGGTTTCCTCGACGAGCGGAGCGCAAATCATGAGTTACCATTACCACACTTTGCCCGTTTTCGTTCACTGAAGTTAATACATCAAGTGCTGCCTGACCTGAGGCAGAGTTAAGTGAGCCTGTGGGTTCATCAGCAAATACTACAACGGGCTGGTTTATCAGCGCCCGCACAATAGATGCCCGCTGTGCCTCCCCGCCAGAAAGCTGGGTAGGGAACTTGTTCCATATTTGTTCGGATAGCCCTACCTGTGTAAGCAGGTCCTTGGCTCGGGCTGCAATTGTTTTCTTGTCTTTAGAAATCAGCAATCCGGCGGCGAGTATGTTGTCCAGTATGCTAAGGTTATCCAGTAAAAACATTTGCTGGAACACAAAACCACAATGCTTGCGCCTAAAGGTTGCAAGGCGGTCGTTATTGAGTTTAGAAATTTCTTGCCCTGCAAAATCAATTGAGCCTAGATTTGGTTTATCCATACCAGATAACGCATACATTAATGTGGTTTTACCGGCACCGGAAGGGCCCATTATTACAGTAAAGTCACCCTTATTAATTTCCAGATCTAGGTTTTTTAGAACGTGGTGCTGCTGCCCTCCTGATGAAAATGTTTTGGATAACTTGGCTGTTTTTATTATTGTGTGAGTCATTGTGACATCTCCTTTTAATTTTTTCACAATATTATACGCTATATAATATTGTGAGTCTGATGCTTGATTTTTGTCACGAAATAAAAACCCCGCGAATCACTCTTCGCGGGGTTTTGTGTTTAACCATATACATACAATCATAACTACCGAGCTCAATGCCATAGGCCAAATATCTCGTATTCCTATTATCCCCCATCCATTTGTAACCACATTGCCAATAATAGCGGCAACCCATCCAATTGTAGCTAAAACCCACACAACAACAATAATCTTCAATATCTTTGAAAGTCTACCCCATCTATCCCTCATACCTATTCACCCTCATTTCCAATCTATGCCCTGTAGCATTAGTAAACTCATTAATCTGCTGCCTAAGCTCTGCCGTGGCCTGATTAAATTCATGCAAATTAAGCTCCAGTAAATCTGGGTCATAAAGCCATATAGTAAAAAGCGGATAACATAGGGCGGATTCCGGTGCAGCTGGGATACCGATATGTGTAATTACCGGGTCATTATTATGCATGTCTTCCCAAAAAGGGGTATTAACTTTTGCCATAAAAGCCTCAAGCTGCTCCAGAAAATACAGCTGATAAGAGTTCAAGCTATGTCTGGTGGGTATCATCCCTATGGCTAGTGATTCTGCTACATCAAAGCGGCTATTATTGCGGCACACGCCCATAAGCTCTTGCAGCGCATCCAGTAAGCGCTCGTTTAGCACGTGGTCATGGCGTGTAAACCCAAGGTCTAAAGACATTGCCCAAATAGTGCATTCTCTGCACTCAAATGTATATCTGTCATTGCTATAACATGAAGGCGGAACCCAATGGATTATTGCATCCATTACAATCCCTCGCCGCAACGAGCGTATCTCTTCGGTATAGATAAAATCATCAAATCGTGACCAACATAGTGTATTAGGAGGTACCTCCATGTCCTCTGCAGGCAATCTGTGACCTATAATATCACTCAGATCCTCCAGCGCCCGATGGATATCGGTTCCCGCTGACGCATGAGCGAGGACTACTTGCTCTTCGATAGGATGATAAGTAATATAAGAGCAAGCAACAATAAAAACGATAATCGATAAAACAAAAACTATAAGGATGCATCTTTTCACAAGAATAACCTCCTCATACTGATTCCAAATTAAAACCTGGAATCGGTATCAATATTCAAACCATAATTGTAAAAAATTTGTAAATATACTACCACATATAAAAATAAGAGTAAAGGAGTCAGAATATGACAATAAGAAAAACAACCTTACAAGATCTGCCAAAAGTAATGGAAATCTACGCCTATGCCCAAGCCTATATGAAAGAAAGCGGCAACCCAAAACAGTGGGGGGATGTCCATCCGCCCCAGAAAGTGGTTGAAGCCGACATAGAAGCCGGAACAAGTTATGTATGTATAAACGACAATGAAATTGCCGCCGTGTTCTACTTTAATATAGAAGAAGAGCCCACCTACAAAAAAATAGATGGTCAGTGGCTAAACCAAGAGCCCTACGGGGTAATCCATCGCATAGCCAGGGCACCAAATCAAAAAGGTGCCGGAGCCTATGCAATCAATTGGTGTAGTACCCAGCACCCAAATATAAGAATCGACACCCACAAAGATAATGCCGCTATGTTAAAACTAATGCAAAACCTAAACTTTACCCATTGCGGAATCATCTGGATTGAGCATATGGATGGAATATTAGATGAAAGACTGGCTTTCCAAAAAGTAAATTAAGAGCCATTAACAACCGCAGGGCTCCGCCCTCTCGTTAGCTTCGCTAACACACGAAACCAGAACCTTTACACGATAGCATAGGTTTCGTGTAAGGGTTCTGGTTTCTGACGAAAATGCTTATTCAGTACGCTTACATCAAATCTTTAATAAACGGTAAAAGCCCGTATGTGAGTGTATCGGCAGAGGTATTCACTCCGAATGGTAAACCTACGGAAAAAGTT
>Ga0131853_10001804_pt1 | contig 38334 bp, 10 predicted proteins | sample TergutLab28metaG_FD_92764 | JGI IMG/M metagenome (GOLD analysis project Ga0131853, IMG submission 92764) | Labiotermes labralis P1 segment gut microbial communities from Petit-Saut dam, French Guiana - Lab288 P1 (version 2) (version 2) | ecosystem: Host-associated > Arthropoda: Insects >... | reverse complement strand
CAACCCCCGTCGCCTATGGCGACACCCCCTTCCTAGGAAGGGGGCTAAAGCCTTTACACGCTTTTTGTGTGAAAATGTGCGAATTGATCGAAAGTTCGATGAACGCTTTTTGTTCATCGAACTAACGTTTAACTATATTTGCACTACTTCCTCTTCCCAAACACACTAGCCCAAAAACCCCGTGTGGGTTCTGCCCTAGGTTCATTTGCCGCGGATGGCGTGGCTGGTGTTGTTTCTGTAGTTTCGATTATTGTTCGCATTGTGGCGGCATGTAAAAGCTGGGCAGATTCCGCCGTGCGCTGCGCGGCTAATGCTGTGCGTTGGGCAGTTGCCAGTGCGCCGGTAAGCTCTGATATCTGCCTGTCTTTTGCCTCTAGTTGTTGTACCAGCGCGGCTATAGCTGTGTTAACGGCCTCATGTTTGCTAATACTATCTTCCAGTTGTTCGGCAATATTGCTATCTGTGTGCGGCTCTTCGGAGTAGTCGTATTCGTAAACTTCCTTTATAATTTGCACGCCTTCTTCGTCTATGATGTTAATGCCCTTAATATCCTTGGATACATGCCCATGCAGCTTGCTTTTTAGCGCATTGCGGGAAATCCTTTTCTCTAGGGCTTGCTTAGAAACCCCTATTTCATCGGCTACCTGCTTTATTGTTTTTGTTGCGGTCTTCATAGGCTGGCACCCCATCTATATCCGTATATAGTCAGCATGTTAGGCGGTATAGCTGCTTTGTCAGGCATTCGTAGTGATATGTATACTGTTCGCTGGAATTTCTGGTGGTTATTTTGCAGGTTAGCTCTATTACGGGTATGTGTGTGGTTATGCCATGAGCTAGGTGTATGTTGTAGCTGGGTATCATGTTGGCTTTTATTTCGTTTATTTGGCGTTCCATTTCTTGTTGCAGGGCAAGCCGTTTATTGTTGATGTCTTCTTGGCGTTCGGATGTTAGGCCTTTGCGGGTAAGGCGGCGGTCGTTTTCCTCAAGGAGATCTTCGTAGTAGGATTGCAGGCGCTCAGTTTCGCGTATTATTTTGACGGGAGACACCGCGCTTTCAGCTATGCCAGCAGATATTGCCGCCATTTCAGCGGCGGCGGCTGTATAAGCGTCGGAAAAGGAGCCTGTTGCTGCATATGGGTATTCATGTAATGGTTGCCGTTCGAAAAATATCAGGCAATTGGCCATAACAGGGTCTGGCTTGCCCGTCTGCATGTTTACCCATACCTTGCGCTCTTCCTCGAAGCTTTCGCTGGATATAAACTGCGCTCTAAACGTAAAGGCCGCCCATATACCCATCACAACACGTTTGGAAAGCACGTTGATGTCATGGCGTTCCGTTTGGCCTAGTAAACGTTGTATACGTTCCTCCGGGCTGGTTACCTCTATACGGTCTACAATGGCGTACCGTACATCGGAAGTTGCTGTTACCATGGCGATATCCAGCAGGGTTTCCAGCACATCACTGCCGAATGTTACAAATTCGGCCGTTGGGTTTTCTTCCGCCACTTCGTAATCGAACGCCAGCAGCAGTTCTGCGCGCCCTTGGAACCGGGCTCTGTATTTTTCAGGCAACAGTACTTGCGCTAGGGCATATTCGGTAAATTCTATTATTCCGCCCATGGTTTCTATTATTTTTGTTGCTAGGCTCTGTAAATTCACCGGGGGATCATCCTTCGAATAGTGTGCCGTCTAGTTCTTTTACGCGCTCTAGGTGCTGCTTGTTAAGCAAAAGCCGTTCCCCCAAGGCTTCCATGTCCCGCTCCATATCCTCGCCTGTCTTGCTTCGCACCCAATAATCCATTACCATTTCAGAAAAATCCTGCTCTTCTTGCAGGTCTCCCAGTATCATGTCCACTTCGCCTACCGCCAGTTCAAACATGTTTATCTTTTTATCCAATATCTGCAATATATGGTGCTCTACCGTGTTTTGGGCGCACAGGTTAAATACGTATACATCCTGTTGCTGGCCTATCCGGTGGATCCTGCCTATACGCTGCTCTATTGCCATAGGGTTCCAAGGCAGATCAAAATTAACCAACCCATTACAAAACTGCAGGTTCCGGCCTTCGCCGCCTGTTTCGGTGCTTACCAGAACCTTTGCGCCGTTCTTAAACCGATTTATCTGCGCCTCTTTTTCGGCGCGGCGCATACCGCCGTGAAATTCCGCAATATCAAAATTGGCTTGGCGCAGGAACTTGCTTATAGCGTCCAAAGTTGTGCGATACTTGGTAAACACTATCATCTGGCCGCCGAATTCTTTAAGGAGCCTTGAAAGTTCCAGCATCTTCACGGAAGGCTCTGCCATCAAGGCAACGCTGGCTTTATGCAACGCCGCAAGTTGATCCTTTGTTTCGCCGGCAAAACCTTCGTTATGCAGCAGCGCCTCGGTAGAAAGAGCCGCCGCGCGCGGGCAAGACCCAACGCGCTCCTGTATGTTTTTAAGCGCCATTTTGCTAAGATGCCCGGAAGCGTACTCCCGGCGCACAAAGGCGCTGATATCTTCGTAAAGAATCTTTTCATCCGGTGAGGGTTTAAGGCTTTTTGTTGTGGCAAAGCGTTTTGTAAACTTTATATCAACCTGGCTGCGCCGATTGCGTATCATGGCGCTAGACATAAGCCTTCTTAGTTCCGTCTTGTTTTTAACCTCTAACCCGGCCTTATCCGCAACAAAGTTTTTCTTAAAGTAGCTGTAAGTTTTAAGCTGGCCGGGGCGTATAAGGGTTATCAGGTTATACAACTCTTCCAAGCTATTCTGCACCGGTGTAGCTGAAAGCAGCAGCATATACTTCTTGTTAATAGCGTTAACAAATTGCCAGGCAACGCTTTTGCGGTTTTTTAAGTGATGCGCCTCGTCTACTATAACCATATCGTAAGGCACAGACAGTATGTGCTCGCTAACCCCTTTGCGCTTTGCCACGCTTATAGACGCAATTACCTTCTTGTGTTTAGCCCAAGCTCCGTTGCCGTCTTCTTTAAACGCTGGGTCGTCCGAACGGATGAAATTTTGGTTAAACAGGCTTTTCATTTCCATGTACCACTGATCTACCAGTGATGCCGGGGTAAGCACCAGCACACTGCGCACAAGCCCGCGCATTATGTATTCTGTCATTACCATACCGGCTTCTATAGTTTTGCCTAGGCCAACCTCGTCCGCCAGTATTGCCCTGCCGCGGAAATCGTTAAATACACGGCTCACCGTGTCTATCTGGTAGCCAAACTTTTCTATACGCCCAAGATGATTAAGGCATAGCAGGTCTTCCCGGCACCCGGCGTTCTTGATCAACGCCGCGTCTTGGTAAACATCCATCCAAGCCGCCCCAGCGGAAACAAAGGACGACATATGCGCCAATACATCATTATCCCTGCCGGTTACACCGAAGCCGATTTCCGGCGGAACAATAACAAAAATATCATCTCCGTGCCGTTCCAGAAACATATTGCCCGTTGGGATATTCTTAAAAAACCCTACTATCCCGCGGCCGGATAAAACTCCGTCATTCCAATCCACATTAAATTCGCGGGTTTCACCTTCATATGCCAGCCGCACACGTTCCTTCCCGGCGAAAAGCCGCCTGCACACGGTGTCCATCTCTACGCACCGTAAGTCAAGCAATTCCTTGTTTACATGGAATATGTGCCTTTCTGATAACATGGGTGCCTCCGGTTGTTTTGTGCTGTTTGTAAAACACTTTGTTGTACAGCATATCACAGAATACTTGTTGCGTCCAGTGTACAAGATTCCATATAAAAAATTTTACCAAAGCTATTTACAAAGCTAAATATATTATGTATAATGCTGGCAAGCAGTCATTTCACATTGCCTGGCACCGGGCGAAATGACTACTTATTAAGGGTCATTTCACACTGCCTGGCACCGGGCGAAATGGCCACTTATAGGGGGCTTCCATGCCCAACAGCCTTGCAGGGGACTACAAAGTGAAATATCATGTACTACTCAAGACACTAATATTAATGGGCTCGGACGCTTTGTTTGCTTGGCTTAGCTGGGTAGGCTCTGTTTTCGTGTTCACTTTTTTATTTACGCGCGATGAGCACTTAATGGAAGCTATGTACAGGCAAGCTTGGGTTGTGGTGGTAGCTTGCTTGGTGTTCTATATGGCTTGCGGTGTATACAAAAGCCTATGGTCCCACCCCGGCATCGGGAGTATTATACGGATTACGGTTGCGGCGCTTGGGGCTTCGTTTACTGTATACGTGGCACTTCGCACAGACATGGGGCCTTGGCCTAACCCGGGCATCGGTATGATGGCGTTTTACTTCCTGCTTAGCATGTCTGTTGGGCTGAGGCTATACAAGCGTGTATGGCATACAACTACAAGTTACTGGCGGCGGTTATTCAGTTTGCCGGAAAAACTGCCGCATGAACCGGTGCGGACATTGATTGTAGGCGCGGGAGACAGCGCGTCTATGTTTTTATTAAACCCCAGCCAACACGGCAACCGCCCCCGCAACGTACTGGGCGTTTTAGACAGCGACCACCGTAAGCACGGGTATCATCTGCATGGAGTTACCATTTACGGCGACGACAGTATGATCCCCAAGCTGGTTAAAGATTACGATATTGACGAAATAATTGTGGCCGTGCCATCTATGAAGAACGAAGACCTACGGCGCATTGTGCGGCTTACACCCATCAGCCGATGCAAGGTGCGGCTTTTGGGCGGGGTGTCTTCCGACAAGGCTGCGGACAAGCTTAGAGACTTGAATATTAGAGACTTACTTAGCCGCCCGGAGGCCGAGCTTAACAGGGAAGGCGTTAACATATGGCTAAAGGGCAAGACCGTGCTTGTTACGGGTGGCGGTGGGTCCATAGGCAGCGAAATATGCCGCCAGCTTATGGAAACCAAGGTGGGCAAGGTAGTTATTTTTGATATTTCAGAGAACAACGCATACAACCTTAAACAGGAGATCATGATCCGGTTCGGCCAGAGGGGGCAGTATCTGACTGCCGTGCGGATAGGGTCCGTACAGGACGAAGCGCGGCTGGAAGATGTTTTCGCGGAATTCAAGCCCGACATCGTATTCCATGCCGCGGCCTACAAGCATGTACCCCTTATGGAGGAATGCCCACGCCTAGCCATCGACAACAACGTGCTGGGCACGTACCGCACAGCACTTTGCGCTTGCCGCCACGGCGTGGAACGGTTTGTTATGATATCTACGGATAAGGCCGTAAACCCCACAAATGTTATGGGTGCGTCTAAGCGCATGGCGGAACTACTAACCTTGGGGCTGAACGGAAGCCAGCATACAGAGTTTGTATGCGTGCGCTTTGGCAACGTACTGGATTCCAACGGCAGTGTAGTGCCCCTATTTAGGCGGCAGATAGAGGCTGGTGGACCCATCACTGTCACGCACCCCAACATAATCCGGTACTTCATGACAATTTCGGAAGCCGCGAAGCTTGTGCTCGAGGCCGGGGCAATGGCGGCCGGCGGCGAGATATTTATCCTAGATATGGGCGAGCAGGTGCGCATAGCAGACCTAGCGGAAAACATGATACGCATAGCCGGGCTTACGCCGGACGTTGACATAAAGATCGAGTACACAGGCTTACGCCCCGGAGAAAAACTATACGAAGAGCTACTGCTAAACGAAGAGGGCTTGGCCAAGACCGTAAGCGACAAGATCTTCGTTGCTCGGCCACTGCCCGCGCCCAACCTACCGGAGCTTGTTATACTCGCAGACGGCGGTTTCGAACATTTAGGCGATTTGCGAGCATTTTTAAAGCGGTTTGTGCCGGAGTATCGGGAGGCGTAAGACCTTGGTGGCTCCGCCCCCAAACCCCCGCAAGGGGCGCGCCCCTTGACCCGCTCTTGCTTCGCATCGCGAGGGTGGGGGCTGGTGCTCTGTTAAAGGTATTGTGAACCCTCAAAAGCGCGTTATGCAAAAAAACACCGTCATCCCGGGCTTGACCCGGGATCCCCTCACCTTCGCCAAGACATGTTGCCTGCGGTACATATCAGCGAAGCCTAGGGGATCCCGAAATCAAATTATGGGGTGGCGTGTTTGAAAACCCTCAAAAAGCGCGTTATGCAAAAAACACCGTCATCCCGGGCTTGACCCGGGATCCCCTCACCTTCGCCAAGACATGTTGCCTGCGGTGCATATCAGCAAAGCCTAGGGGATCCCGAAATCAAATTATGGGGTGGCGTGTTTTTTTGTTTCAGATATTACTAATATTACTAATTATATGTATATTACTTATATTTATAATATTTCGTATATTGCGGAATTACAGTGTTTTTTATATTAGTATGATTCTTATATTGCTAATGTTATGATTATATGTATAATACAAATAATAGGTATATTAAGTATAATTTGTATAATTCGAAAGGCAGGTATGTTTCAAATGGAAAACATTCGGGCGGGGGCGTATATTCGGGTTAGCACAGACGAGCAGGCCGAAAACGGTTACAGTATGCAACTTCAACGCGAGCGCATTGCCGCGCAGATTATTGCCAAGGGCTGGGAGCTGTTCCGCATGTACGAAGACGGCGGCCAGAGCGGCGGCAAGATAGACCGCCCCGCCCTCAGCCGGATGCTGGAAGACATAGAGGCCGGCAGTATACAGGCCGTTGTAATATACAAGTTAGACAGGCTTAGCCGCAAGCAGCGTGATACCATGTACCTGATAGAGGACGTGTTTCTGCGGCACGGCGTAGAGCTTGTTAGTATATCCGAAAGCCTGGATACATCCAGCCCTACAGGCCGCGCTATGATCGGGATGCTTTCCGTATTCGCCCAGCTGGAGCGGGATACAATTACGGAGCGGCTAAGCAGCGGCCGCAAGCAGAAGGCGAAATCCGGGGGCTATGCCGGCGGTAATACTGCTATTGGCTACGCCGCGGCACGGGGCAGCAAGACCCTTGTTGCTGATGACACAAAGGCCGACGCGGTGCGCCTTGTGTTCCAGCTGCACGCCCAGGGCTTGAAGCTGCAACAGATAGCCGATGTGCTTAACGCCCAAGGGCACACCACCAAGCAGGGTAACGTATTCCGCCCAACCCAGATAATGCGGATACTGCGCCGCCGTGGCTTCTACGAGGGTATTTATACATATGGCGGGGTTACCGCTTTTGGGCAACACTGTGCTATAATAGAGCCGTAGTGCTGTTGAGAATATCATGAGGAGGTAGTACCTATGTCTAACGATAAAACCCGAATCAACATTAAGGAGCTAAAAGGCATTATCGAAAACGTAACCGGATCAGGCTCGTTCATAAAAAAAATATTAGATAGCCTTGAGTTTTTGGCTAAAAATCAAGAAGCATTCGAACTATACACCAAGGCTATACAAGATGCGATAGATGCTCATCCGGCTGATGCCCAAAATATGAGCGTTGATGAGTTTTTGGATACTTACGTGCATGTGTCCGATATTGATGACAACAATCAATCTAAGTTTCGAAATGCAATATTGGATCTATCAAGTAAAGGAGCCTACGATAAGCTGCCTGTTACAGCGCTTACAAACTTGGTGAAGACATTTATGAATAATCCCAACCGGCTGGAAAGCCCACGTAGTGGCCGTATAACCATGGAGACCCACTACCTAACATCCGATAGCATTATAACCTACAATGGCACTGATGCTTCCTACACTCTCACCGTCGAACGGGTGAAGGAGCTGTTTGCCAAACGTGTACAAAACGGAGCAAAAATATTTAACTTCCTGCTGCAAAAGCTAAACGAACAGAATTATCTGGAAAACACAGAGTTCCAGCTTGCGGAGCTTGTAGACGCTGGCATATATTCCAACACAAACAGCGCCTACAAAGGCCTTAAAACCGTACTGGACAAGCTGATGCGTATGCACGTTGAGGGCACCATCACTGTATACGATGGCCGCAAAAAAAAGCAAGTGTTTAACGCAAAGGCTGCCCTTGTGGCTTCCAGAGTCATCAGCTTCAAGAAATGTGTAGTTTCTATGCCGTCAATTATTCGCAACTACGCGCCCTATATCACTATCTTGCCGCGCTGGGGCTATGCTCTTCCCAACGAAAACGCCTACATGCTTCTGGACTATATTTACTACCTAGCCCGCCAAAATACCGACAAACTACGGGAACGCGGGTATTTCGCAATCTCATTGGACTCTATTCGTATGCACCTAGGCCTGCCAACACCCGAGGATGTTAGGGATAATTCCAACAGAGAGTACGGCAAGCTTATCGTCAAGCCCATCGAAGATGCAATAGTGTCTATCGAAGATCAACAGGAAAACAACGAAATAACCATTACGCCCATCTACAATCACGAATACAAGGATATACACGAATATTTAAACGGCTACTTGGAAATTAGGTTGACCGGCAGCGCTCTCGAGTACATGCAGCAACGCGCCGTTGAAGAATCGAAACAAAAATCCAAAGTAATGTCACTGGAAAAAAAGAAAATTGCTAAGAAAAAAAGCAGCAAGAACGATGACGCAAAAGAGTGATTTACAATTATTTACTGTCAGCGCACTCTGCAAAACTTTCAATGCCACAAATGCGATAAAACCAAGGAAAACTCTACATCGAGCCATTATTTTACAGTAAATATTTTACAAAAATTAGACCATGATCGTATTCGTGCGTATTCGAAAAAACCTTGAAAACACTGGCTTTCAAGCACTTACTGTCAGCACGCTCTGCGCCCACTGTCAGCACGCTCTGCGCCCACTGTCAGCACGCTCTGCAAAATGATTTTTTTCAGAACCCCGAAAACGCCGCCATTCCGGGAAGGATCGGCGTTTTTTTAGTGCCCCATTTTTTGCTAATAGACTATTAATAGACTATTAACACATCATGTCCGTCTAACGAGAGACGGACGGCCATGATATAGTGCCTATAAAGTAAAAAACGCCTAAAAGAAAACACCCTAAAAAACAAGTTTTTCACATAGTATTCCCACTCAACCACCCACGATACCCCCGAAAGGATTGATTTTTTGACACGAGAACAAGCGCGTCAGCACATAAACGGGCTTATCAGCACCGAACTACCCAAGGCCCCCAAGCGCGTAGGCGGCTACGACACCTATATTTGCCCCTTCTGCGGAAACGGCGGCGGAAAGGACGGCACAGGCATAAGCACCAGGGACGGCAAGCACTACACCTGTTTCAAGGGCTGCTTCACCAGCACGGACTACCTAGACATTCTAAAAAGACAGCTAAACACAAGCAACGAAACCGAAGTATTCAACTTACGGAACCTAGACATTACAGGCCAAACACAACCGTCACCCAAGCCAACCAACCCAACAGACCACCAAGAATTCCTAAAACACGCCCAACAACAGCTAACCACTCCGGAACCCCTAGCATTCTTACAAAGCCGGGGGATATCACCGGAAACCGCCACGCGCCTAGGCCTGGGCTACTGCCCTTCTTGGCAAAGCCCCGCCGCCTTACGAAACGGCAAGAACCCGCCACCCAGCCGCCGCCTGATAATCCCCACAGGGGAAACAGGCTACACCGCCCGCTCCATAACCCATGATACCGCGGAAAAATACAGGTTCATGAAAGAAGGCGAGGCCGGTTACTTCGGAAAAGCCGCTCTATACGGCACCGCCCCGGTCTTCATCGTAGAAGGGGCCATAGATGCTCTAAGCATCTACGAAGTAGGCGGCGAGGCCTGCGCCCTAGGCAGCACCAGCGGTGTAGACAAGTTTCTAACCCTGATAGACCAAGAGCGCCCCACGGTGCCCCTAGTTCTATCGCTAGACAACGACAACGCAGGCCAAGAAGCCCAATCAAAGCTAAAGTCCGCCCTAGAAGCCCGCAAAATATCTTTCTACGAGCTAAACACATCCGGCAGCCACAAAGACCCTAACGAACACCTCACAGCCGACCGTACCTCTTTCGCGGCCTTAGTAAACAGCGACCCCACCGAAGTTGCCCGACAAGAAGCCCAAGCTGAAAAAGAAACCTACCTAGCCACATCTGCCGCGCACCACATAAACGCCCTAATGGGGCAGATAGCCGCCAGCGCCGACACCCCGGCGATCCCGACTGGCTTCCTAGGCCTAGACGAAGCTTTCGACGGCGGCCTATACGAAGGCCTGTACGTAATGGGCGCGATATCCAGCCTAGGCAAGACTACATTCCTGCTACAAATAGCCGACCAAATAGCAATGGCCGGCCACGACATCCTGCTATTCAGCCTAGAGATGAGCCGATTCGAGCTAATGGCAAAGAGCATATCCCGCTTAACATTCCAGCACTGTGGCAACGCTAGTTGCCACGCGAAGTCTACCCGCGGTATACTGGCAGGCTCTAAGCGCTGGCACTACAGCCAAGCCGAAAAAGACCTTATAAACCACAGCATAGCGGCCTACGCGGCCTACAGCGAGCATTTATTCATTCACGAGGGTGTGGGAAACATAGACGCAGACCAGATAAAGCAGCAGGTACAGCGCCACATATCCTTTACAGGCAACCGCCCCGTCGTAATAATAGACTATCTCCAGATTCTGGCACCTTACGACATACGCGCGTCCGACAAGCAGAACACTGACAAGGCCGTCCTAGAGCTAAAGCGCTTAAGCCGAGACAAAAAGATACCCGTAATCGCCATATCCAGCTTCAACCGAGACAACTACACGGCTCCGGTGAACCTAGCCAGCTTCAAGGAATCCGGCGCGATAGAGTACAGCTCAGACATTCTATTCGGCCTTCAGCTGGAGGGCATGGACGAGCTAAGCCAGTCCGACAGCAAGCGCGCCGACACGATCCGCCAGATCGAAGAAAAGAAAAAGGCCGATCCGCGCAGGGCTCAGCTGAAAATTCTAAAAAATCGCAACGGCAAGGTTGGGATAAACTTGGGCTATGATTATTACGCTACGTTTAATTTTTTTAAGGAGCGGGGGCGGTAAAGGCGGGAAAGGACGGGAAAGATAAGACCTTGGGGCTCTGCCCCAAACCCCGCAAGGGGCGCGCCCCTTGACCCGCTTTTGCTTCGCATCGCGAAGGAAGGGGCTAGTTGCAAGCCCTAAAAGTTCGTTATTGTCATCCGCAAGAAGCATCGGCACCAAAAATATCATCGTTCTATCATCGTTCCACGAAAAGCTTGTCATCCTACGAAAAGTTCGTCATCCCACGAAAAGCTCGTCGCTCCACAACAAGTTCGTCATCCCACGAAAAGTTCGTCATCCAACAACAATCTCGTCATCCAACAACAATCTCGTCATCCCACGAAAAATTCGTCATCCCCAAAAAGCTCGTCATCCCCAAAAAAAGATCGTCATCCCGGGCTTGACCCGGGATCCCCTAACCCTCGCCGATACACGTCGGCCTTACTCGTATGCCAGCTCACTTCATAGGATCCCAGATCAAGCCCAGGATGACGAATTTATTGATTGTTGAAAGCCACAACCCTCGCAATGCGAAGCAAAAGCGGGTCAAGGGGCGCGCCCCTTGCGGGGTTTGGGGCGGAGCCCCAAGGTCTTATCTTTCCCGCCCTTTACTGCCCTTTACCATCCGGAGGTCTTATGACAAAACCTGTGTTAGATTTTGGGATACTGGAAAGTAATACCCCCTTATTTGTCATTTCTGAGCCCGTGGCTGCATCTTTGATGGGTGGGGCGTGTAAAACATCGTCGGGGAATGAGAATGCAGTAGAGACCCCTCTAAACGTCCAGGAGGGCATACAGTTGAATTTGTGTAATTACTGGATGCGCTGCCTAATCATGGGGAGGATCCCCTAACAAAGGATCTAATCCAAGCCGCTCTTGCAGAACTAGAACGCGGACACCTTCGCAACACCCCTTAAAACATCGTTTTTAGCCCCGTGGCTGCGTTTTTTAGTGCGTGATAGTATAAAACATCGTCAATTAATCAAAACGCATCAGACATGCCTTAAAACGCATTTTATGGCATATCTGATAATATGCGGAAATTGATAAGGCTTGGGGTTACCCCCTGACCCCACTTTTGCTTTGGATTGCTAGTTGACGGATACGCCTATATATGCTACACTATAGGCAAACTTTGCAGCTTGTGCTCTCATCAAATTTGGTTGGGATGCAAAACAACACCCCGAGTCGGCTAACTCGGGGTGTTGAACTTTCTGTAGCCTGTTAGAAGAACAGGTCTCGTAAGTTTTTGTACACAGCCAGTAATACCTTAGTTGCCTTAGCAACTTTGTACACATCTGCTATGTATTTACGGACTTTGCAGCCCATACTCCCACCTCCTTTCGGCTTGGGATGCATGTATAATAGCACAATTTGGAATACCGTACAAGAAAGATTTGGCTACAAGCTAAGTTGCGGAACTAAAAGCACCGTCATCCCGGGCTTGACCCGGGATCCCCTCACCTTCGCCGATATACATCGGCTTTATTCACATATCAGCTCACTTCATGGGATCCCGGGTCAAGCCCGGGATGACGCGAGGGTGTTGTACTCTTTCAGCGGGTTGGACGTACTGTCTTCCCTAGTCAAGCTCAGGATGACGCAGGGGTGTTATGGGTTGCTCCCCACCACACGTCTACAGACACCAACACCCACAATCTCCACAACCACCCCTATCCCTACCCATACCACCAGCCCCCACCCTCGCAATGCGAAGCAAAAGCGGGTCAAGGGGCGCGCCCCTTGCGGGGTTTGGGGCGGAGCCCCAAGGTCTTATCTTTACCGTCCCCGCCCCCGCCCTCGCCCCATCCCCGTCTCTACCCACAAAAAAATCCGAAAATTTTGATACATTCCCTTGCAACTTTTGCCACGCTGTGCTATACTAATAACCATAGTAGGAAGTAATGAGGGCTATGCCCCATGAAGTTGCTTACTAGGAGTGAATTATATGGCCGCAACAACAATCCAAACTAGGCTGGCCGCGGCTCTTATGGCTGCCGTAATGCTCGTCTCAACAATCGTTGTTCCTGCTGCTCCCGTCATGGCTCAGGACTTAGTTTCCTTTGATGTTTCTGTGGATGAAATTTTTGGTAGTGAAGATAATAATGGCTCTGTATATGGTGAAGACCCTCCCGCGCCGGACGACCCACCGGATCCTGGCGACCCGGGAGATCCTTCCGGCTCTGGCGAAGACCCGGGAGATCCGTCTGATCCCGGATATTCCAATGATTCCGGCGGTACGGCCGACTCGGGAGACCCACCAGATCTGTTAGACCCGGAAGACCCGGCAACTCCGGAATACCCAATAAATGGCGACGATAGTGATGATGAAGAAGAGAATGAGTATTACCAAGACCCGGAAGACCCAGAAGAACCCGAAGGCCCCGATGATACCCACGTTATAGAAGAATACCCGCCCATAGTGCAACCCGGCGGCGACCTCGGTTCGCTCCGCCTTGTTACCGCCTTCGACCCGGCGCTTTACGAATTTGGCGCGGCCTCTGGTACAAGCCGTTCCGATTGGGCTCCGCGTTTTCCTTCGGTCTACGCCATTATTGATGACGGAGACCGTATACATATTCCCATTGAACATATAGACTGGCGGCGTTCACCTGCGTTTGTTGGTTCTGCAAGTATAAATGTTTTTGAGGCTCATTTCCGGGAATGGCCGGAAGATATATGGTACCCGTTTACGGGTATGGTGTTCCCGTTTGACGATCCGCGCAGTACCCCGGTTGGTAGGCCTCTTGTAACCGTTACCATAAGTGATTTGTTGTTTGCAATCGAATACGCGGAACTGGAGAATTGGCATGAAGGCGAGCTGTCAGTTCCTTTTGGCGTTAGTTTTGCGGAAGTCTTGGCTATGCTGCCGGATACATTGGTTGTTACGCTTGCCGAAAGCGGTTTCTCTCGGCTTGCTAGGCTTGCCGAAAACGAGCGCCGCCTTGGTATTGCTTGGGATGAGCCGTTGGGCTTCGATCCGTTCACTTACGGCGCTACGTATACGCTTTATCCTCGAATTGTGGATTTGCCCGCGGATATTGCCCCGCCGGATGTAACGGATCTTCCGCCCGTAACAATATCGGTTAAGGCTCCTCCGGGCCCGCAGATTCACGAGATTGTAGACTTTTTAGATACATTGCCAACTGTAAGTATGCCGTTTGGTATCCCTTGGAATATTATAGAGCGCGCAATGCCCGGCCACCTTAATGTGATGGTTACCATGCAAGGCGCGGAAACCGAACCCGCCCAGCCGTTTACGGTAGATGTTATAAGCTGGAACCGCACAACCCAAGCCGGAGCGCGTATGGGCGAAGGCGGCACCCTTTCCATGTACACGCGTTACGCGCTAACCCCGGTGTTGGCTGGTGGGCTGGAAGCTAATATTGCCGGCGGTATTACTCTGCCCCAGATGATTATAGTATTCGCGGAAGGCTTGATAGACTGGCCGGACGCGGATCTGCACCCAAGAATGCCCCGTTACGGCACGCTGTTCGAAGGCCTTGGCCTGCCGACCTATGTGTACGCCCAAGTCAGCTTCGCCCCACCAACACAAGCTTCGTTGATATCGGGGGAGCGCAGTTTTTCAGATCTGTTTATGATTATCGAAAACGAAGGCGGCAATGTGCCCAACGCCGTCCGGCTTGATATTAACTGGGATCAGCTGGGCTACAACCCACGCATTCCCGGTGAAATACAAATAATAACCGGAACCGTTGTTGCGCCTGATAATACAGATTTCCCGGCTATATCCCCGCTAACTAGGAACGCCCTTAGCGGAAGCCTGCCGGATATCACCGTTGCCGCAATGGTAGATCCGCCGATCTACAATGTGATCGAACTCTTTGCGGAGCCAACGCTGGATATCCCATCTGTCCCATCTGGGGCAACCTTGGCGGATATCATTTACTGGCTGCCCGGTACGTTACAGGCTATGGTCTACTTGGAATGCACAGGTGAAGACCCCTTTATGATAAATGTACCCATCTATGAATGGGTGCAGGTAGACCCGGCAAACCCCGGCCAGCCTGCTTCAGGCTCCTTCTCCGTCGGAACGGCATATCACTTCAAGCCTGTAGTGGCGCAGCCCTTGCTTATTCCCGTAAACAGCCCCATATCCGGCATAGGCTACCGGGATGCCTCGGTAGTTATAGATCCGGCAACCACAATAATCCCAGCCGTGGCCGTAACCCTTACCGAGCCCGTATTCTATATAACTGGCTTCGAATGGCCGCCGGGCTTTATATGGCAAGATCCGTATATGTTATTTGGCACGCCTCTGGCCTCTGTTAGGGCTGGGCTGCCAACTTATTTAGTTGCTGTTGTAAGCCAGATAAACCCGGATACAGGCCAGATAATACGCCGCATAGAAGAACCCGGCCTGTATGTAAACATCTCAGATTGGGCTTCCGCCTACCCGGCAGACGGCACCTACCCGCGCGGGCCTCACGCCTTTGTACCCGTATGGGATGACGGAGCAAGTGTATTTATTGGTTCCGGTGCCGTGGAAGTATCCATACGCGATACATCAGACCACCCCGCCGCTACCCCCACCGTATACAAAGAAATACAAGCTCCGCGTTTCCGTATAACCGACCTGCGTATCCCAGCCGCGTACAACCAAGATGAAAACGTACCCTACGGCACCCACTGGGTTACTGCGGAAGCCTTGCTTCCGTCGTCTTTGTACGCTGAAATAGAAATAACCAACGCGTACGCCGCCACCCCTCCCTCGTTTAGCCAGTATATACCAATTGGCTGGTTTATGGGAACATACCCAGCTTCGGGGTATCCACAAGGCTCCCATACCGTCTACCCAGACACATCCGCCACGGTGGTAGATCTGTCTGCATTCTTGGTAGATCCTGGCTCGGAAGCAACACCGCTAACATCCCCAATCATAGCCCAGCCGGTAGACATCAGCAGCATTTATGTAAACCTAACAATAGACGAACCGGACGAGATTATAATAATCAATCTCGCCACGCCGACGGATCTTAATGTGCTGTTTGGCACGCCGTATACCAGCGCCGCCGCAGCCATGCAACCCACTATAACCGCAACCGCCCGTGCCTACGGGGGCGGTGTATTTGTGCGGGAGCATAGCTTCCAGCTATACGCGGGCACCCATTTCGAATGGCAACCTGCCAACCCGCTTACGTACGGCTCTCATACGCCCGGCGTGTATCCTTTCCGCGCCGTTATAAATCCGGCGGCTCTGGATGCAAATGTATACCTGTCTGCACCGCTCACCGCGGAACCGTGGGTTCCGGCCAATGTCACGGTAGACCCAATATGGATTATAGATTTCCCGGCCGATGCGCTGTATCCATCCGGTACCCTTAGCCTGCCCTTTAACTCGGCAACCCCTACGGATCTGCCGACCCTAATATACCCGATAGTACAGCGCTACGGCCTTAATAACGGCTTACCTTACAGAGAAACAAACCCAGCCTACGCCGTAGATATCTCCTCCGGCTTAGTAAGCTGGGCAGATGTAGACGGCTTTAACCGGGTAGTGCCTGATACCTACCGCTTTGCGCCAACCCTAACCTCGCTGCCCATGCACGAACTGGCAGACCCAACCTTGGAGTGGCCAAACTTCTATGTTACGCTGCGGCCTATACTCATTACGGAGTTCAGGCCTCTGGATCCTGTGTCAGAGCCATTCGGTACCGATCTGGCAGACATAGATCAGGTGCAGCCCGGCCGGGCTGTACTGGCGTATGTGGAAGCCTACGGCCAAGACCCTACGGATCCGGTGTTGCTAACAACATCCGGCTGGGGTACCGCGCCCGGTTCCGGTGTATTTGATGCCGACACTGCGGGCAACTACAGCTTTCAGTTCGATCTGGAAACATACCCGTGGCCATTGTTCCCAACGGGTACATTCCGGTTGGCCGAAAACCTGCAACCACCCTACCAACTGGTAAACATCCGCCGTATCCCAATCATAGGCTGGGATCTTCCGGCGCGGCAATACTTCAACTACGGCGTAACCTTGGATGAAGTACTACGCCCAACGCCGATTCAGGTTGAAGTTCTGGTAAACGGCGTGCCCGAACCCCTCGAGCTTCATGTAACTTGGAATAACGGCCGCGCCTACCACCACTACAACGGCCAATATATACCAACATTGGATACTGCGGATAGTCATCTGATTTTCAACGGCAATCGGCCGGGCTATTATCGCTTTTATGGCCAGCAGCCCCATATGCTCTTCAACAACCGCAACTACGTGGTTGTAGGAAGCCCAGTAGCTAGGGATGTACTGGGCTACGATTTCTACGGCAACACAATCTACGGAGACTATACAGATGCGGCGGATCCGTTTATCGAAGTGGTGGTGCGCCCCCGCGTATATGTAATACAGCAGCTGCACCTGCCGATAGAAGCCACAGACCGCACGGGCGCTGTCCCGGGTACGCGTGCATTCCCTCACAGAGACTACGACCCAGATACAACCACCCCGGAACGCGCCGTACCCTTCGAAACAACGCGCCACGGCCTGATGTTGCCGGGCATATTGGCGGATGTGCGTCTATATCATTCCGACGGCACCCACACGGCCAAAACAATACGCTTTGGCGGCGGAGACTATGGCACCGACGGGGGCTATGTAGCCAACGAATATGGCACCGTAAACTGGGGCTTGGGTGTGCGCCACGGTTCTGATCCTACAGATTGGGGTACGGCTTCGTTTGATTGGTACGCGGGTTGGAACAACCCCGCAACTTACTTCCCGGAATATGGGCGCGAGCCGGGCTACTTTACATTTTCGCCGATAATAACCCCGGCGGCTGGCGTTCAATTTGTATTCGCTGAAGATGTATCCATTATCGCCGCCCCAACCGACCCGCGTTGGGCGGGCACCCCAGAGGTAACGGTGGAAGTTAAACGCCCCTACTTCGACGGCAACTTGCAAACAATGGTAAGCGCCCCTGTTCAGCCGCTGTATAACCACATGCGGCGCGAAATCCGCGAAATATTTGCGCACCCGCGTGAAGTGTTTGTAGTAACAGCCAATAGCCCGGCCACAGGCACCGCGCCGAATATCGGCGGCACCGGCCAAGACCTTAGCAAGGCCAACTGGCCAAACCTGCATACGCTGGATCTGTACGATTTCCGGGGCAACCTAAACGTGAGCGCGTTCCTGTTCGGGGGTAACGTAGGCGAGTCCGCGCTGGAAACGGTATTGCTGCCGCCGCGCGCCCGTAACTTTGTAATACCCGAAGGGGCTTTCCGTAACAACTTTAACTTGGTAACAATGGGCACAGGCCGTTACACCAATTTCTCGTATGGCCAACTGGTAAACCCCTACCCGGCAACCAACAACCCGGCGCGCCACTTGGTGCCAAACCTGATAGACCTGATAGACATAAGCAACCTAGGCGCATGGGCCTTTGCCGATTCCGGTTCAATAATGGCTGTACGCCTGCCGGATCGCGTGGTAGACTTCCCGGCGGGGGCGTTCAACAGCGTAAGAAACTTAGGCTTGGTAGTGCTTACGTCTCCGGTGCGTGTTTCCGGCCATGCCAATACGTTCAGCGGCATACCCGGCAGCTATATGATCATCCGGGACTACCGTCGGCTTGGCGGTACGTATCCGCAGGACGTTGTGGGCGGCGGCATACCCGGCGGCTTCGGCCTTGGGCGTTATGCGCACTTGCCCCACCGTTTCGCGGAAATTGGCGATACTGTAACAATGGCCGCGCATACGCTGTATGCCGATACATTCCCGCCGAATAGGCAGGGCTTTTTAGACGCGTTTTTCCCTGAGCATATGCAGTTTGAATGGCAATTCGGCTACTTGGACGTGGACGATGAGTTTGTTGCGCTTCTCCCCTCTTTAGGCGACCAGCCAACCCAAGTTAGGCACCTTAGTTACGCCTATAGGTTCGAATGGTACCGCCTGCGTATCACCTTTACGGGCAACGACAGAAGCAGCGGAAGCACCCAGCCAAACGCCCATGTGCATGTACATTACACCTTGCCGATGCGCTTCGCAAATATAGCCGAAGATATCCGTATAACAAGCCCGCGCTGCCGCGAGGATTTTAACGAAGCGCGCCCAACCGGGCACCCGGCAAACCAATACTTCAGGTACCCGTGGTACAACTGCGATTGCGGGCAAACGGCACCATACAGCGGCTTCCTGTACCATAGATTCCCAACAACCGCCGCAGGCTACAACTGGGCTGGCGGGGATTTCGCGGAATTCCGTATATATAACCTTGGCATACCGGGCGGCGGCGGTATAGCGCTCACAGATGTAGGCCTAACGTTTGGCCGGAACGATTTCAGCCATAGCCCGCCGATACTGTCCCCGTTCCAGCTTAACCGGGACTTAGTTATAGGCACGGCTATGGTAGATCTGGTGCCTCCGGTAGGCCAGAATGTAGTGGTGCCGCCCCCGGCAGGCCAGCCTAACCCCTACGCCGATGTGCGTGTATGGCCAAGGCTGCATCTGTTCCCCGGGCTGCATCAAGACTGGCTTACAATAACCAGCGCCGAAGGCGTAAACACCCGTATACGGTTGGAGTTTGAGGTTACGCCGCATAATCTTACGGTATCTACAGGCGCGCGTAATTACGATGTAACAACAGGCACAACAGGCACATTTGTTACAGGCACGGGGCCGGACGGCCGCCATGTATGGAATATCGGCAATACGGGTGTGGACGGCGCGCCTAGGTACGAAAATGTAGAATGGCGCTTCCCCACACGCAGGGAAGGCTACATTGTAGACGACTTTAGGCGTGACACTTATCCCCCGCGCCCCGGCCTGGTTAACGCGCTGTACGATGATACCGCGCACGCCTACCTGCGCAACACGGTGGGCTATGTGCAATTCGATATAACAAACAACACAGACCGCACAATGATGGGCATCGACACAATTCGCTTCCAGGATAGGCACCCGTCAGACCCAGCCAGCCAGGTTATACCCCCGGCGTTAGCGCCATTTACCGTAAAGGAAAGATTCGTAGGCAGCCTGCTGTATACTGGCAGCGCCACAGGCTCCGGCGGCGGCCCCACGGAAACCATTTCCCCCGGAGACACGGTAAATATACGTGTGCGCCCCAACCCCGGCCTAGAGCGCAATAACCCCGGCGAAAGCCACGGCGCGTACCTTGTTATACGCGGGTTAGATGGCTTCGAAACCGTTATCCGGCTGGATTTCACGGTGGAAGCAGCCCAATTTGCCGCGCGTGTGCGCACTGGCGAAAACGATTGGCTAACCCTTGACAATGCAACGCGTGACAATCTTGAAATAGTCTTCCCAACCCGTGGCGTATACGCCGGATGGGTAGACACATCCCTGCCAAGTGACACGGTGCCCCTTGGCACCCGGCAGATAGACTTAGTTAACCTAGCCCGGTACACAAACATAACCAACCTAGATTGGTATTTCACCGGGGCTAGTTCTGTTGGCGCTAATAGCGGTGTTACCCTAAGCCCAACCCTAGGCGTTACCGCCAACACCACTATGGGCACCTACTTCCATGTAGTGCCGCGCATCACATCCGCGCCCTTACTGGCCAACCAGCGGGAGTTTATACGCGGCATAGTACGCGGCCACAGCAGGTACGGCACAGGCTTCGAGCCGAACGACATGCTGTTTGCCCTGCGCGGGGATAACCCGGCGCAAACCCAAGATCTGGTAGGCTTCGATCATTCCCGTTACGGCCAAAGCCTATGGCTGGGCAACCTGCGCGTAACCCCCCGTAATAACCTAGCCGTTGGCACTTACTACGAAACCCTTGTTATTACCGGGGAATACGGCTTCCGGCTGGAAATACCGCTGGAGATCGAGATAAAGCCCGCGTATTCCCATGTGCGTATAACAGACAGCCTTGCCTCCGGCAGTTGGCTGGGCTTCGAGCGCCACAGCGACACACCAAACCACACCGCCGCAACCCCCTTCAACATCGAATGGAGGGATGCGGGCTACTTCAACTTTACCCCAAACTACCGCATAAATAATACCAGCCGCACTATCGCCACAGGTGCGCGGCAGATAAATATAGAAAACCTTGGTACCATAGCCGTTACAGGCCTCCGCTGGGAATGGGCAGGCACCCCGAGCGGCTTCACCGCCGGAGACAGCAGCCCCACCGGCTATATTTGGCTGCCCGAAATAATAACAGATAACACCCACCCACACTACCCCGGCGAAAAGTGGATACCGCGGGAACCGGGCACGGGTGATGGCCAGCACGGCAGTAGTTCACGCCCGTTCCAAATAGACCTACGCGGGGCCGGTGCCGCAAGCCGCGGCCTAAGCATTGGCACCAGCACAACCACAAGCGTTGCAAATATCCCGATAGCCACCCGCCTTATGCCGCAAGGTTTCCCCGGCGGCACAAACAACCACTTTAACGGCGATAGCGCCGATGCCCCAAACAGCCGGGCTAATATCCGTGTGCGCCCGCATCATGCACTGCCTGTAGGCATCCACAGGGATTATCTTGTGATACTGGGCAACCCCGGCCAAGGCGAAAACGGCGGCTACGGCTTTGAAATGCGTATCCCCATAGAGTTTGATGTGCGCCAGCCCATATTCCGTGTGGAAGTTTCCCCCATATCAAGTATGCAACAACAGATAGGCCCCCCGCCGCGCCCATACCTGGTAACAAGCGTAGAACGCCGGGCAGCGCAGATATCTTGGCCATATTGCAACCACGCAACGGCAGCCGCCTGCGATTGCCGCGCAACCCATGCCGACCCAATGCTATCCTCTTGGGTAGATTCCAGCGATGTTGTGCGTCCGCTGCCCTTGGTATTCCCAATGCGGGAAGAAGGCTACGAACCCTTCTTTGGCGGCGCTAACCAATGGTTTAACGTAAACCACGAAAACGGCCACCGCCAAATAGTATTACGTAACGTGGGTTCCGGCGTTGTTGTTGGTATGCAAGCCCAGTGGGAAAGCGAAATGGCAGACCCACCCGAAACATCCCCGTTCGAGATAACGCGGGGTCTTATGCGCTATTCCACGGCGCTGGCCAACCACGCCCACAGAACTGATATGCCGATACACGGCGGCGGGCACGACCCACACATACAAGTGTGGGTGCGCCCAAGGCACGGGCTGGAAGCCGACACGCACAGAGATTATCTTGTTATTACAGGCAGGTACGGCTTCAAGCTGCGTATCCCGGTGAAATTTACCGTAACGCGCCCCTACGATGTAACCATAAGCCCTCCGGTATGGGTGTTCACATCCAGAGATGAAAGCTACCGCCTAACCCACGGGCATGATGTAGCCTCCGGCACAGACGCGGGCCGCCACCGCACGGGTTTCGCGCAGTTCAACCTTACAAACATTACAAACAACCGCCACTTCGCTGGTTTTAATTTCGGCCATTCCACTACCCACCTCCACCCCGGCAGAGACCCCGAAGGCATAGACCCGGACGACCTGGAGTTATTTGCCATGATGCGCCAAGGCACCCTCCTAACACAGGCCGTTGTGGAAACTAATAACCGCGTATGGTTTACGGCCACCAGCGCGCCGGGCAACCCGGCCGCCCCCGTACGCCACACCGCAAACCCGTTTGTGTTATACCGTGGCCTAACGGAAGGCAGCAACGTAGACGAGGTTAGCGTGCCGTTTTCCCTAGGCAACACCTCCGGAATAATGCCGATAGACCCAACAGAGGGCGCGCCGCCAAATATATCCAACATCCGCGTAATGCCACGCTTTGGCCTAGCCCCCCTACCCCCGGTAGACCCTACTGACGACCCGGCAGACCCAAACACCCCGCGCCACCCCTATGTGGAATGGATGCATATAGCCGTATACGAAATACCTGCGGTTGATGTACCGCCACCCCCCTACGGCACACACACACCCGAAAGCCTTGCCGCGCTTAGCATTGTAGTGCTTAACGGCGCGTACTGGCGCTTCAGATCCGTACGGCTGGAATTTACTGTAATGCCGCGCCCCGGCCTACGGCTTCACCCGGCTGCCCATTGGGACGCCGTACAAGCGAGATGGAGCACGACCTCCGGCGGCAACACCGTGCCGTTATGGAACTTTGCCCCATCCTTCGAAGGCTACGGCCGTATACTGCCGAATGGCCATTCTTCGGGCTCTATAAACGGCCAAACATGGTCTTCGATGGAAATGGGCGGCGGCATTGCCAACCATGCCGGAGGCGCTGCCCCGCACCCGGTGCTTTCCGTTATGATGATAGACGTATCCAACCTTGGGCGCGACAGGGTATACAACGTTGTTGGCGAACTGGCTGGCGGTGCGGCTTCCCCGTTTATGATACAGCGCGGGCTTAATACCACATTCAACAGCCTTGGGGATATTGAACGGGCAATGCCTACCACAACCGCCACCGTAAACCGTTTACAAGGCTCACCCGGCAACCGCAACAATGGCGCGGCGGCAGACTTTTCGCGGCGTGCGGACGGTGAGGACGGCACCGGATACCGGGATATAAGCACATTTATGCAAGCCAACATAACCCGTATACCAATAGGCGCAGGCGGCGAAGATCTGGAAGACCCTATCTGTTGCGAGCTTTGTATGCGTAATTTTGGCGTACCAACAGCCGTATGCGATGACGAGGACTGCGGGGCTACCCACGTTGACGACTGCATCAACCCGAGGATAAGCATACCATGCGTGGCCTATATGCGCGGCCTGAAAGCAAGCTGCCCGTTAACCTGCACGGAGCGCAGAGATGCTTTCTGCGACGAAGATACCTATTGCATACTGGTAGACGCGGATGGCAACCCGGTATTGGTAGTAGTAGACGCAGATGGCAACCCGGTGCTGGACGCAGGCGGCAACATGATCCCGGATGAAGACGGCAGCCCTGTCCGCTGCCCGGACTGCACATGCTGGGAACGCGGCGCTCCCCCGCCGGAGGGCGCAAATTACCGCGAAGTGGCGCAGGCCAGAAGGCATAATTACAGGATACGCCCACGCGCTGGCCTTGGGGTTGGCGTGCATACCGATATATTCCGCGTTAGAACAGATCACGGCGTAGAGATAGAAGTGGCGCTGCGTTTTGAGGTGCTGCCATTGGAAGTAACCGTAACAGCCAACGCGGGTACACCCGGCACAGGCGTACCCGGGCTGGACGGCGTGCCCACCGTAACCAGCGCTAATAGTGGGCTTAATTACCCTGTAGCCGCTCCCCGTGGCTGGGATTTTGGCACGCGCCAACTGGGTTTCTTTGGCACGCCCGATGTAGACTACCGCCCGCTGGGGCCTATACAGCTGGATCTCTGGAACTTGGCGTTTACACAGCAGGTTACACCCGTAACACCAAACCACTTCGATACCCCGGCCAACCCAACCCTTAGGCTGGATAGGCTGGAATGGCAATTTGAATCCTACCTGCGCGGCATCGCCGCCAACGACATTATAAACGATGCAGACGGCTCTATAACACGCGGCACAACGCCATTCGTAATAAACCGCGAACTGCTTACCTCTGCGGAGCGAACCCCCACAGGCCCCGAACCCCCGGGCTTTGCCGCAATAGAAGAACACCGCCGCGGCCGCAGCCACTCAGACTGGGTGTACGGCATCTGGAACGGCACCGCAGCCGCCCGCCGCAACACCCCGGGCATACTGGAACCGCACCGCACAGGGGGCGCGGCTAACCGCCCGGTATCTAACATACGTATAGAACCGCGTAACCTGCTGGGCTTCCAAGAGCTTGGTATTCATTCGGACTTGGTATCATACAACAACGGCATCCACTACTTCGAAGATTACTTGGTAATCTGGAACCCGCTGACATCGCTGAATGCTCACAACAACGGCCAAGCACTTGACCAATGGCTGAACGGCATCGGCGGCGCAGCCCCCTTGCTGCGTATCCCACTACGTATAGCCATAGCTCCCTTCGATGTGAATGTTATTTCTGTGCTGCAAAACTACGGCGTACCCGCCCATCCGGAAGCCAACGCTACCAGCGGCTTTATATACAACCGGGATTTCCTCACAACCGTAGACACCATAACAGACCCACCAACCCTAACCCCGGGCAGTTCGTCGTGGGCATGGGGCAGCGGCCGCGCGTGGGATTTCGGCGTGCTGCACCCCGGCGTACCCATCCGGCATATTCCTATGGCAATAGATGCCAACAACAACAGCGCCGGAGGCAACGAAGCACATTTTATAATACAAAACTCCGGCAGGTTCCCGATTACGGCGCTTTCGCGCTTCGAATGGGCAAGCCAAGACCCTGCCCACGCCCTTCATCTGGAAGGCCAAATGCCCCCGTTCTATGCGCGGGGCCAAACACTGTTCGAAGGCCGCACAGACGGTACCGCCACATTCAATATAGCCGCGTTCACCGATCCGCTGGGCCCCGCCGGCTATGCCAACTTCCGCGTAACCCCGCGTGAAAACCTGGCACCCGGCACCCATTACGATATCCTGTTCATACGCAACCCCGGCGGCTTTGAAATAGCCATACCATTCCGCGTGCATGTGGAAGACTACGACTTCGACTTCGAGGTGGAAGAATTTGTACCGCGCGAACACGGCTTCAACATAGACCTAGCCGATGACACCCGCATAATCCGCCTGGATAATAAAAGCGTGTTCAACATACACCAGCTTGAAAAGCGCTTCCTGGAAGTACCCAGAGACCCGGATACAAACGAGGTGACATACTACCAATACGTACGAGGCGAAGCCCCGCGCCAGCCGGGCCCCACGGAATACCTGTGGCAAGTAATGCCTTCACGCTATTTTAATATAGTTGGCGGCAATTTCCAAGATAGCCCTAACCACGGCGGCAACTGGGTTATTACGGTTCCCGGTGTGGGCAATTTCCTAGAAACCGTATCCGGCGTACGTGTGCCATCCGATGCTTATATGCAGCCGATATGGGGCAGCATCCCGCCGGAACCTCTGCGGCAAACAACCACTATAAGCCATATCCCGGCTGAAAGCGCGGTTTACTTAGTTGTGCGTATGAACCCGGGGCTGGACGAAGGCCATTTCTTCGAATATCTGCACCTTTGGAGCCGTTTCCACTTCGAGCGGTTTATACCGCTTAACTTTACGGTAATGCATAACCAGTTTTCACTGGTGCCTACTCCGGATTTTCTGGATTTCGGGCGTATATACTTCGGCGCACCGCGCTCCCGCTTCCCGGATCCTATATCTATCAGCCTGGCAAACATGGGCAACACCGATATCCGCTACCTAAACAGTGAAGCCTTTACAATCGCGTACAGCCCTTCCACCGGAATCTGGGGGAACCCTCTGCCGGGTATGGGCGCGGGGCGTACAAGGCCGTTTGATATCACACGGCACCTAGCCGCCGGGCAGATTGGGGACGGCAACCCGGTATTTGCCACGCACGACGGCAGGCTTGTAATACCAAGGCGCAGCGAAGCACAAAACGCGTTGGAAATAAGCATAAGTGATCTGTTTGGCGGCCCATTTGGCAGCAGTAACGAATTTGGCAGCGACTGGATACACTGGCCCCCGGGGCTGTACACGGCCACATTACAGATAAACACGATAAACGAAGCCACCACACCCATAACCGAACAAGCAGGCGTTGTGGAAGTTCAAATGCAGTTTGAAGTTATGCCGCCCAGCGCCTATGTGGAAGCCACCCACATAGACTTCGGCCGCGCCGGGGCAGGCTACGATCAAACCCGTGTAAACGGCTACCACACCCGCCAGATAGCCGTGCACAACCTTGTGCCGGAAGGCGGCCTTTCCGCCGTAAGCTACAACTTTATCAGTGGCGCGGATAGATTTGTTGTTACCCAGCAGCCGCCCAACAACTTTATAGGCGGTTCCGTTGGCCACTTTACCGTGCAACCGCGCCTAGGCCTTGCCCCCGGCGTTCTGGAACCCGGCGTGCATACGGCTGTTATAGAAATAGACTTCGCCCATTCCGGGGCGGGCTTCCCCACCCAGATAACGCTCAGCTTTATTGTAGACCCCCACGTAGGCCATATAGAGCCGCTGGCAAACCAATGGGCAACCCGCCCGGCAGGTTATTCCGCGGGCGAAGTGCAGCCGCAACAGGTAAGGGTTTACAACACAAGCGCAGAGTGGGGTCTTTATATCAGCAGCGTAACCATACCGCCTAACTTTAGGCCAGAAGGGGAATTTAGCACTCTGGGGCCTATAGCGCCCAGGGGGTACGCCTATATCTACGTACGCCCGCTTACAGGCCTTGCCGTGGGCTCGTACATTGGCACGTTTACGGTTGTTGCGGGTAATGAAAATACGGCTGCCCATGCCATAACGCTGGAATCCACATTCCTGTTTACCGTTGCGTACCCGGGCATAAGCGCCACAATATACCCGCCGGAAATCACTTGGCCGGAAGCCGGATACGGCTACGACTACCGCGAATGGCGCACCGTAACCATTACAAACACAGGAGACCGCGGCATGGAAGCCATTCAGGCGGCCTTCATTGGCAGCGGCTTCGAGATACGCGGCGCAAACCCGGTAACGGGCATTTATAGCATACCACGCCTAGCCCCCTTCGCGCGGCCAGATTATTACGACCACACAGACCCGGTTTGGCCGGATGTGGCATTTAGCCACACAATAGAAATCCGCCCGGTGGTAGACCTTCTGCCCGGAACCCATGCCGCCGTACTGCGCTTTTCCGCCTTTGGTATGTCTGTAACGGCAACCACAGGCTTCGAGGTGCTGACACCGCAGGCCATCCTGTACCCGCCGTTCTGGGATTGGGGCGATACAGACGCGGGCTACGCCATGCGCCCAACACGGCAGTTTACACTTACAAACGACGGCCCCGGGCGCTTAACAAACCTACAGGGCTTTGTAAGCAACCTTAATTTCGAAATAGTAACCCACGGCCCCGAAAGCATTGAAGAAGGCGAATCCGGCGTATGGACTGTGCGCCCAAGGCTTGGCCTTGTGCCAAACCGCTACACGGCAGCCTTTGAAGTGCGCGGCGCGTTTGAATTCAGAGAAGCAACAGGCACCCCCGGCACCCCGCCGCACCCGGGGCTGGAATTTACCGTTAACCCGGCGCGTGCCATAGTTTCTCCGGCCATAAGAGACTGGGGCACCATTACCGTCGGGTACCTTAGAACGGCAGCCGAAGGGCAAGTATTCCGCATAACAAACGCCAGCCGTTGGGATATCCCAGACCTTAGCGTTATGCTGGACGCAGCCGCAAGCAACAGCTTCGAACCGCCAATAATAGTGGGTGCCGTAAACGGCGGCATACCGGCGGGCGGCGCTGTATATGTAACCATAGTGCCGATGCTTGGCCGCCCTGTGGGCGCTTACTTTGGCAACTTAGTAATAAGCAGCGGTGCCTACACAATTCTGGATATCTACAACAACCCAACCGGGCAGGAAGTACCCGGCGCTAATATAGAAATACCCCTTAGCTTTACCGTGGTGCCCCCGGCGGCCTACACGGTGCCCGCCCGCGCCGATATGTTTGCTACGGTTGGCTACGCCGCAGCGCCTTCCGCCACGTTTGATCTGCGCCGCAGCGAAGATTTTTATATAATTTCCGGCATTACGGCCAGCTGGGAGCGTGGGGCGGCCAGCCCGTTCCTTGCGGCTACCGGGGTGCCTTCGTTCCTTATGCCGTTCGATTCCGCAACAGTACCGCCTGTTATCACGGTAACGGCACGTATGGGCTTGCTGATAGGCGTACATGAAGATGTACTGCAACTTCGCAACAGCGACGGCTTCGCGCTGGATATCCCGGTTACGTTTGCCGTAAGCGCGATATCCGCAAACGTGGTGCCCCAGCCCGTGTTATTCGATGCAAGGGTATTAGGCTACACCGAAGAGTTCCGCCCGGACTGGGTAACCGTAACCGTAGCCATAGACGACCCGGCAACAGCCGGGACAGCCATAGCGGATCTGGTAATATCCCCGGTTGAGGGCTTCGAAATAAGCCCGGTATACCCGGCAACAGAATTGCCCACCGTGATACCGCCATACGGCCAAGGCTCCATACAGTTTAAGGTGCGCCCGGCTCTTGGCCTGCCCGTTGGCAACCATGCCGCAAATATAGTGCTTTCCAGTGTGCCTTCTCTGTTTAACTTGGGTGTTGGCGTAAGCTTCGAGGTTGTTGCGCCGTTGTTTGGCGCGTCTCTGTACCGCACGGATGTTATAGGCGGGGAATTTGTAACCGATAGCGCGTCTGCCCGTGGCCTCATCTACTGGCCGGGTATAGGCGTAAACCATACCTACGCGGCCATACCGCCCGTACCGCTGACATTTACAAACATCGGCACCGGGGAACTTACAGGCCTACGCGCGTACTTCCGCGAAAACAGCAACAGCTTTGTGTTCTACCCGTCACTACCAACAAACGGGGCGCTTACACCCGGCATACTCCCGGTAGATTTCAGCACAGACCCATTGGAAAGCTACCTGTCCCTTGGCGTGCGCCCACGCAGAGGCCGCCCCGAAGGCGTACACACCGATGTGCTTGTTATAACGGATCAATTTGGCCGTGTAGTGCTGGAAACTACGCTAACATTTACCGTAAGCGCGTTCAATGTAGAGGTGGACCCCACCAGCGTCAACTTCGGCATCCGCGTGGAAGATTACGATGTAAACCCGTTCGGCACCCATATACCGTACCCCAACTACCCGGATGTAGACCCAGACATGGTAAACCCGCGCCCGCTAACCATCATCAACAACGAGAATTTTTCTATGATAGACATAGAGCTAAGCTGGGCAAACGGCAGCAACTTCTTCGAACTGTACTACTACCCTAACGCCATAATACCGCCAAGAACAGTACACGGCCCACCAAACACAATGCCGGTGGGCGTGCGCCCGATAGAAGGGCTGCTGGCAGGCACGTATTCCGATAGGCTTATAATAACCGGGCGTTCCGCCACAGAGGGGCTGGGTACGTTCTCGCTTTCCGTGCCCGTAACCATTACCGTTGCGCACCCGGGTTTTGCGGGGGTTGTCACTTGGGACGCTGTTCCTAACCAAGGTATCGCAAACACAAGCCACCCGGTAGAGCTGGGTACATTCGACGGCACCGGAAATATACCATACGGCACGCCAACAAGCGAGCCATATATAACAAACAACCACACCAGAACCGTGCGGCTAACCAACAACAGCCCGCAGGAAATAAGTGGTATCTCTGTGATATTGGCCGGAGGTGTGCGGTCTCCTTTCGAGATAGTGCCGACGGCGCTTGATGGCCTTTCGCATAATAACCCAATAGACAACAGATACGCGCCCACAGATTATGTACTGCTGCAAGTGCGCCCCATTGCCGGGCTGATGGGTGGAACCTATAGCGACTACCTGATATTCAGGGGCAACAACGGCTTTAGCACCACTGTGCGCGTAACATTTTTTGTGGATGGGCCTCTTCCGCTGTATAGGCTGGAAATAGAGGCACCTGCCCTTGTAGATCTGTCTATGTTTGTAGGCCAGAACCCGGCTGATTTTCAAACTACCGTAACAATCCGTAACACCGGCACGGCAGATGTATTCTGGAGCGATGTAGACCTTGTGGCGCTTACCACCTTGGGCAATGTACCGCACCCTGCCTTTGAAATTATCAGCTTCAGCGGTGTACCCGCAGATGGTATTTTCAGTGGCGCTACGGTTGTACCGGGCGTGCCGCCAACCCTTTCATTCGGCGCGCCTATAACGGCAGTTATAAGGCCGCTGGAAAGCGTGGCAACCAGCCTTACAAACCCATTTATCCCCGATATATTTACCGGAACATTGGAACTAAGGCACCAAGGCCAGCCAACCGAAGCAGACCCGGCGGCCGTTAACAGCGTCCCGCTGGGTCTTGAGGTGCGCCCGCGCGGTTTCATTCTGGAACTGGTTGGATCCCCGGCAGACTACCAAGTAACGGCGTTTTTGGGCGAAGACCCAACAAACTACGCCGGGCTTACCCGCCGTGTGCGTATAACCAATACTACAGGCACTGCCGCGAACCCGTCCGGCACGGCTATGAATATAACTGATATAGAAGGTATCACATTTGCGCCGGGCGGCTTATTCCAGTTTGTGGGCTGGGCTGCTGGTACCCCGGCCGTTATACACGCGGGGGAATACGCGTACTTCGATATCCGGCCGTACGGTGACTTCAATATCAGCCCAAGCAGCGCCAGTACGTCTTGGCTGCATACATCCCCGGCAACACTTACGGCTACGCTGAATATAATCGGCACGGCACGCAGCGTTATAGCCTACCAAGACACGCTGGACATTGTGCTGGAAGTTATTCCGCCAAACTTCAATCTGGCCATAGAGCCAGCGCCCCATACATTTGCCTACCTAGGCGAAGCCCAAGCAACTCACCGCAGGCGCGTAACCATCACAAATACAAGCCGCGTGCCACTTGGCTTTGAAGGTGCGGAACTGCTGCGCTATACATTCGGCATTGGCGCGGATGGGCGCAGGGCAACCAGTGACTGGTTTGAAGTAGAAACAACGGTTACGCCTACGGAAGATTGGGAAGTCCCGCCCGTAGGCGCAGCCCCTAATAACACGTTCTCGTTCTACATCCGCCCAACGGAAGCCGCGATGGACGAAGAGCATACAATAACCCACGCCGATAATTTAGAGCTATGGCACAGGTACGGCGTATCAAACAATGTGGCGCTTAGCTTGGAGGTGCGCCCGGTTCTGTTCTACCTTACAGACGGCGAACCGTCAGCGGCTACATTGCCGGATCCACTGCCAACACCGCCTCTGGAGCCAGTACTCACGTTTAATGTGGACTGGCGGCAGCCGCCCGCGCAGAACGAACGGCGTATCACTCTGTGGAACAGATCCTTCCGGGAAACTATGGATATCACCCCGGCCAGCCTAGAAAAGATACTGCCAGCCACCCCGACAGACTTGTTTACCGTAACATTCCCGAATGGGGAAACCAGCTTGCCGCCCAGAGGGCGCGCTGTGGTAGCTATACAGCCAACAGTGGCGGCCGTAACGGCCAGCATTATTGGGGACCACCGCAGAGACCTTGACCTGGTATACAGCGTGGGCAACGTAACAAGCGACGAACACACCCGCGAGCTTGTGCTGAACGTTAGCGGCCCCACTATAGGCATTCAGCAAACACTGGTAGACTTTATTTTGTACGCCGGGCAGCCGCCGGGCACACGCTACAACACATCTCCGCCGATACCCGTAAATGAAGAGCGTTTCATAACAGTGCGGAATTTCGGCTTGGGGCAGATACTTTACAGCGAAGTGGATATCACAATAACCGGAGCAACAGGCCATCCGGATTGGTTTGGCTATGCTTGGCCAATGTACAACGGCGACCCAGTTGCCATTCCGGCGGGCACATTAGATACAGACGGCACCACCGTGATACCCGGTGAGCTTCGTATACCCATAAATGTGCTTCGTGCCCTTCCGGACGATGTGGGCACCTATAACGCCACTATCACGGTTACGCTTGCCAACGCGTTGGGCGGCGCTTCCGCCAATACCGCGCTAAGGTACACGGTAAGGCCTGTTGAGCTGGCCGTGGAAACAAACCCACCAACCCCCGCCGCAAACCCGGTAGTGCTGCGCGTAGAAATGGATTGGAACGATAACTTTGCGGCTACAGAATTCCAGCGTACCGCCTACCTTACCACCCCTTCGGAATGGTGGCATGTGCAGCTTGGCCACTTGGAGTATACCGTGGTTGCCACGCCCACAGATCTGGCGTTCAACAGCGGCCTGTTCGAATTAGTGCCCAACAGCTACCCAACAACCGGAAACTTGGTAACGGGTGCGGCAAACCGCGAAAGCTTTACCGTTAGGCCGCGGGATATTTCCACAAGGCTAACGCCTACTGTGGCAACCGCGCCGCATACTGAAACCATGCGTATTTCGTACTATATCAGCGGGGAGTACAGCCATAGCGTAGATATCATACTGGAGCTGCATATACGCGCACCTCAGCTTAGTATATCCCACGCGCTTACCGGGTTTAATACCTATGTGGGCGAAGCTTTCAGCAATGCCGAAGCCAGCACTTGGCACAGGCAGGTGATAACCGTAAGCAACGCCGGAATGGGCGCTGTGCCTGTGGCAAATATACCGCTGAATATAACCCCGCCGGGCGATATCGCAACCCGTAACGAATGGTTTACCTACCGCTGGGATGGCCTTGTGGGCGGTACACACATCCCCGCCGCAGTATCTGCCACGGAACCCGGCACGGCGCGGATAGTTATTTACGTACGCCGCAACAACGGCACAAACGACATACCCGCAACCATTAACGACCTTACCGCGGGCACCTACGCGCCAAGGACACACCCGGCAAGGCTTGAAATACGCGGCAACGCGTATGCGCCTTTAACCGAAAATATAGACCTAACGCTGGAAGTGCGCCCGGTTAACCTTGATGTTGGCGTAAGCCTGAACACCGTCGGCCAACACTCAAACGCAACCCACATCACAATGGACAGAGATGAGCCTGTAGCAAACCACCGCCGCCTTGTAAGGGTTACAAACCTTTCCACCAGAGAGCCTATAAGGCTGGACGGCGCAAACGGCATAAGCATCGCGTTTGTTAGCGGCAATACAACATTTGTGCCGTTTGGGCTGGGGCTTTCCGGCACGATCCCAGCTTCGCCTACGGCTGGTGCGGGTTATATGGAATTCCGTATAGAGCCTAGCGCAAACGCCAGCCAGGCCGTTACCGCAGGCACCCCGAACCACGTAGAGGATCATCTGCGCGTTATATACCCGCGTAGCCGATATAACAGCACTGCCAACGCAAACGATACGGAAATACGCCTTACCGTAAACCGCCCTACGTTCACGATAGAAAGTGGCGCGCTGAACTTTGACGTATACGAAGGCGAAAACCCACAAACAACCGCCCGCCGCGTAGAATTAAGGATACGCAACACAAGCGCCGGCCCGCTGAATGTGGAGCACCTTACGTTCGATTTTGATGGTGTGGGTACCTACAATTTCGCCTTCGAGGAAGTTGGCAGCTGGGTTACAGACACAAGAACCGATTGGCCAGCCACAGACAGCTGCCCGGGCTGGATAGCCCCCGGCAACGAAGCCACAATACTTGTGCAGAAGGTAGACAGGGTTATGCCGTTGCATGTGGGCGCTTCCCGCCATGTTTCCACACTGACGCTTGAGCATATCAACGGGCACGAGGTAAGCGCCAATGTTAACTTAAATGTGCGCCGCCTAGTGTTTACAGCAACCCCGGTAACTCCGGTGCATTCCGTCACAGGCAACATGCGCGTTACAATGGACTGGAACGCAGACCGCTTTGCGGCCGCAAACAGCCTTACGGCAAGCCTAACCACATCTTCCGTGTGGCACCACTTACAGCTTGCTAATTTGGAACCGCGCTCAATTGCGATTACTGGCGTAACGGTTGATAACGCGTTCGGAAGCGAGCCCGGCTTGTTCGAATTTGCGCCCGGCGGCAGCTGGGTTGGTGCTGGTACATTGGCAGGCGGCACTGCATTCCGTAACTTTACCGTTAGGCCACTGGACCATGCCACACGACTAACCCCGGGGCTGCATATGGAAACCGTGCGTATAACGTACAGCGTGATCGGCGCGGACGGCACACCACACGCCAGCCATTCCCTAGACATCGTGCTGGAGCTGGAAATAGTAGCGCCAAACCTTAGCGTTACTCCGGCAAGCCTTGCCGCGCTTAGCACATTCAACACCTATGTAGGTGAACCTTTTAGCCAAACCCCCGGCCACGTATGGCACAGGCAGCTTGTTACCGTTACTAATGCCAGTGCTGGCCGTGTGCCCGCAACTGGTGCCGCAAGTAGTATAGCCGTAACGCTTACCGATACCGGCGCGGGTTCCGAATGGTTTACGCACCGCTGGGATAGGCTTGTGGCCGCGGACGGCACCGCGGTAACCACAGGCGGCACTCATATAGCCGCAAACGGTTCCGCTGATATTGTTATCTATGTGCGCCGTATGAATGGCACCGCGCAAAACGTAGCCGCAATAGCCGATATAGGCACACACAGCGCCACGCTTGAAATACTCGGCAACACGTCGGCACCAATCGACGAAGATATAGACCTAACGCTGGAAGTACGCCCAGTTAACTTCGAGGTAACAATCCCGGCACCAACGCACGGCACCGCACCGCTCTATAACCACATAGATATGTACTGGGGTGAACCGCTAAACGCCGATAATTCCATAATGGTTACGTTTAGCAACCTGTCTACGCGCCGCCCTGTTACATTTGATAATACAACGCTATCCGGTATAGGCTTTACGCCGGAAGACCTGCGCTTGGTAAACACCGCCGCCCCCCACGCGCCAATAACATGGCCGGTAACACTGGGCGCGGTTGGCAGCGCTAACAACAGCGTGTCTATCCGTGTGCAGCCAACACCGGATGCATCCAGAAATGTAGGCCGCAGAACCGTAGTGCTGGATGCTGGGTATGTACACAGCAACAACCCCTTTACGGGCGATATAATGCTTAATGTGCGTCAGCCGCGCTTTTCCGTAACAACGATACCGGAGATAAACATGTACGCCGGGGAAGACCCTCTGGCGCAAGCATCCGGCAGCTACCTGCACAGGCGGCAGCTAACCGTTACAAACGAAAGCCCCGGCCCCATGCCCCTAAACCGGGATATGGTAAGCATCACGGGCAGCAGCAGCGATTGGTTCGATTTCGAGATACTGGAAGACGGCACCCCCGTAAACGCGCTGGAAATGCCCGCAAGCTCTTCCGTCCTTGTTAACATCTGGCCTACCGGGGTGCCGCAACGGGCGGATATCCGCACGGGAACCCCTGCGATCGCCGCAAATAGGCACCGCGCCGAGATCATCTTCAACGTGAGCGGTACCCTAGCCGGTGCCGGAACAAACTTGGGTCCGGCCGTTGGCAACGCCGTACAAGACCGCGCGCTTACGCTGGAGGTTAGGCCGGTTAACTTCGAGGTTGTTTCAACGGTGCCGATACCGCCAATACCACCGGAGTTGCAACTGGATCCGCCGTACACTTATTCTACCAATTTCAGCATGTACTGGGGCGAAGATACAATCTGGCACAACCGCCAGCTGGTTACGCTGCGCAATACATCCGCACGTATGCCAATAAGCATAGCCGATCTGGATCTCGAGAACGCTTTTATGGCTTCTCCGGGCGGCCTGTTTGTTATAGAGCCTTACAGCACGGGCGTTAGCATTGCGCCAAACGGCGGAGAATGGCAGTTCTATATAGTGCCTACCCGCGCGGCCGTTATGCCTGCCGGGGGCATGTACCTAACCCCACGGCGAGACACATTGCGGATTGTACCCGTATACGGTAACAGCGACACGGATATACGGTTGGTGCTGGTTGTAAGCCCGGCAATATTCGATGTGCCTGAATATCTTGCTTTCGAAAAGTACGTAGGCGAAGACCCAGATCTATACCTTCAAGATGTATTGGCGGTAACCGGAATAAACATTGTGCGCATGGAAGACCTTAACATAGACTTCCTGCCAAACGAAGACGGCTCTGCCGCAGGCCTTTCCGTATACAGCATAAGGATAATGCACGGCGCTAACGAAGTAGTGTTCCAAGGCGGGTTCCCGGCAGATTGGGGCGCGTGGCTTGCCGCCGCTGAAAACTATTGGCCTTCGGCGTGGCACCATATGGGTACCCTGGGTTACTTGCCGGCTGAAACGAGCATACTGATAACCGTTAGAGCCAACGACAACCTACCCGTGGTAGTAACAGACGATTACCCGCCGCAGGTTGGCCACCACGGCGCAAACCTGCATATAGACTACCCCGGTGCGGACTATATTGTGTATGTGGCGCTTACTATCCTGCCGCCAACCTTTATGGTTTACCCAGACGAAATATTTGAAACAACCATGTTTGTTGGCGCGGACCCATACGACCACGGCCACTACCTAACGATAATAAACATCGGCCGCGCCCTTATAAACATGGCGGATCTTACGGCGATATTCTATTACGATATGTTCGATATCGCAAACGGACCACTGTATGGAATATTAGGCTACGGAGACGAAGCCGAGGTGCATGTTATACCAGCGGAAGCCAGCGTTGGCACCCATTACGACAGGCTGAATATGGAATACAACGGCTTTAACGGTATGGGTCTGTATTCGGTGGAAAACAACGTAAATGGCATCTATCCTTCCCATTACAGGGAGTTTGTGCTTAACGTACGCCCCCGGCCAAGGGCAGGCGAAGGCAGCCCGCAGCACCAGCCGGATGAAGGCGGTACGGTTGTGTTGCCACAGGCACCAGCCATACCGGAGCCGGGCACACCGGGGCCGGGCACAATTACAGGCGCGGTTCCACCCAGCCCGTACACGCCGAACTGGCGCGAGAACTGGCTTGATTGGTGGGAATACCACCAACCATACGATGACGCGGACGTAGTTGTTATCCCGATAGGCAGCAACAGGCTTAACCGCGTAACAAGAACCATGTTAGACGGTACCGTGGAATACCGCAACCTGCTGGAAGTAACCCAGGACGTATACACATGGTTGTGCGAAACAGATTCTACAATGGTTTCCGTAAGGTTTGTGGCATATACCCTAGGGCTTGACGTAACTTGGGACGCAGGCACAGGCACCGCCACAATCTACAACGACGCTGGTATAATAAGCTTTACAGCCGGGCGGGACTATATGACGATCAACGAGCGCCATGTGCCAATAATGAACGTACGCGACGAAGTTGTGCCACTGCACATCATTAACGGCCGCATATTCGTTCCGTTGCGCGCGCTGGGCTACGCTCTGGATATGCCTGTAAGGTGGAACTCGTATACGCTTACGGCGTACCTGTACGTAGTAGGCGGGGCAGACATCTACGACTACCCGGATTTCGAAATAGACCTACTAAGAATGCCGGTTGCCAACCACAGCGTGTTCGGCCTGCGCCGCCGCATAGAAGATGGGCGCGTATCCTACACCGACACATTCGAGCTGGACGGAGACGCTTCAGCCTGGATAGACCCAGCCACCGGCTCCACAATGATACCCCTGCGCTGGGTATCCGCGGCCTTAGGCCTAGACGTACAATGGAACGCCGAAACCGCCACCGCCACAATAGGCAGCGGCAGCGCAGCCATAAGCTTCACCAGCGGCCAAGAATACATGGCCGTACGCGGCGAAACCGTACCCATACGCAACACCCTTGGAGACCCTGTTTCCGCCCAATTGCTGGACGGCCGCATGTTCGTACCCCTGCGGGCACTGGGCGAAGCCCTACGTATGCCCGTAGGCTGGAACCCATACACCGGAACTGCCTATATCTATGTTGTAAGGTAATAGCGAATTACAGGTGCGCGAACGTAGGGGCGGCATTTTGCTATTTGCCGCGCCCAACCCCCGCCCCCAACCCCCGCCCCTTCGGGGCAATGTCATTAAGCTAATGAAGCCGCGCCCCAATTTTTTCTATAACCAACAGGATGTCTGCAAGAAGAAATTTTTCTTATAAACTTCCTGTTGGGTCGTAATGCTGATTTAAATTGTAT
>Ga0131853_10001802_pt1 | contig 38346 bp, 10 predicted proteins | sample TergutLab28metaG_FD_92764 | JGI IMG/M metagenome (GOLD analysis project Ga0131853, IMG submission 92764) | Labiotermes labralis P1 segment gut microbial communities from Petit-Saut dam, French Guiana - Lab288 P1 (version 2) (version 2) | ecosystem: Host-associated > Arthropoda: Insects >... | reverse complement strand
TACCTGTGCATTGCCGGGTGTTGCATTAAAGTTCTGTGGTGCTGTGGATGGCATTATCTCTACAAATGCGAACTCGCTGAAGCGTGTTAGCGTGAATGTTGCTGTCGCATCCGTGCCGCTGCCGGTAATTCGAGGGACAATCATATCGTAATTGTTTGTCCCACCGCCTGCATGATAGTGCAGTATCCTGAACCGACTCGCTTCAATCCCTTCAGGCACAGGCATGGTTATTGTTACAGGCACGCTCAAATTCCCGGCATTGACACCGTTGCCCTCAAGTGTCATGCTTACTCTGGTCGCATTGTTATACACAGAACGCACTGCGATATCGCGTTGTGGATGCGTCAGTCGGAAAGTAACAACACCGTCTGTTGCGTTCTTACCTGCTCCTATGATTGTTACGTCATAGCGGTTGAATCCAAAGATGTTGACCTTATCGGCATTGACATATTTTTCCAGGGATATCTTGTTGTGATATTCATGCGCTTCTTCAAGTTGCTCCAGAGCATCAAACACTGCCGGGTTAGCTTTCGCAGCCGCGACATCGCGCGTGTTCAAGCCCCGGATGATTTCGACCGTGGTTTTGACGGAATCGGGGTCGCTCATGGTTGTGTTAGCGCTCAGGAGTGTGATTAATTCGGTTACAGTTGTCACGTTGATAATTGTAACTGATGTAGGTACGCTTGCAAAATCAATCGCTGTTGCTCTGAACCGCACCTGGTATGTCCCCGGCTGAAGTCCTGTCGTGTTTGGAGAAGTACAATGCGTCCAGCCTCCGGTTGTACCAAGACGGTACTCCATTGCTGTAGTCGTACCGCTTATGCCGCCTGTACCGTTGATTGCCGTAGGTTGTATTGCCGTTACAACTGGAGTTGTTGCCGGGCGTGGTGGGATAGAGAGTTCTTGCGTTGTACTGCTAAAGCCGCTACTCGATGCTCTTTGAAGTATATTAACAGATATACCAATCCATGCATCATCAATAATGATGTGACCGCTACCGTTGGCCGTCCTTGATACAAAATTGATAAAATAGTCTGCATTTGCCACAAGCCCTTCAAGACGCATATTTATATAATCAATAGTTGCGGCAGGTGTGGTGTGACGTTCCGGAATCGCCAGCTCCTGCGCTGTACTCGCGAAATTACTGCCTGATGCTATTCGAATTATATTCACTGTCGTTCCAATCCATGCAGCGTCAATATTGATGTGACCGCCGGCGTTAGCTGTCCTCGATAAGCCATTGACTGTATAAAAAGCATTCGCTACAAGCCCTGTAAAGCGCTCATTCGCAAAGTCGATGACTGCGGCAGGTATAAGATGACGTGCCGGAATCGTAAGACTCTGCGCTGTACTGGAAAAATTGCTGCCGTACGCTTCACGAATAATGCTTACTGTCATCCCAATCCATGTAGCATCAATGCTGATGTACCCGCTTGCGTCGGCTGTCCGTGATACTCCATTAACTGTATAAGTCGCATTCGCCACAAGCCCGACAAGATGTTCGTTTGTGAAATCAATTGTTGCGGCAGGTGCGGGGAGACGTGTCGGAATCCAAAGATTCTGCATTGTACTGCCGAAACTACTGCCAGATGCTGTTCGAATAATGTCTAATGTAGTACCGATCCACATAGTATCAATGTTGATTTGACCAACGGCATTAGAAGTTCTTGATAAACCATTGATTGTATAAGTTGCATTTGCCACAAGCCCTTCAAGACGCATATTTATATAATTAATGGTTGCACCCGGTGTGGTGTGACGTTCCGGAATCGCCAGTTCCTGCGCTGTACTCGCGAAATTGCTGCCTGATGCTATTCGAATTATATTCACTGTCGTTCCAATCCATGCAGCGTCAATATTGATGTGACCGCCGGCGTTAGCTGTCCTCGATAAGCCATTGACTGAATAAAAGGCATTCGCTACAAGCCCTGTAAAGCGCTCATTCGCAAAGTCGATGACTGCGGCAGGTATAAGATGACGTGCCGGAATCGCAAGATTCTGCGCCACGCTGGCGAGTCTACCGTCCGAAGCCGTCCGGATTATACTCACAGTAGTACCCATCCATGCAGTATTAATACTTATGTGTCCGCTTGCATCGGCTATATTTGATACTCCGTTGACTGTATAAGCCGCATTCGCCACGAGTCCGGTCAAGCGTTCATTAGAAAAATCTATAATTGCACCGGGAATTGGCCATGCTTGTGCTGTCACGGTTACACCAGCAATTTGTATTACGTTACCGTTTCTGTTGTTAATAATACCCTGAGCATCAATACACCATTTTACACCGCTTGTAACAAGAGCAGGATTGCTGGCGAGATGCAACGTTGTCTCATCCTCGTACTGCAGACGCCCCTGTGCCTGATTCCATGCGATAATCACACCCGTACCACTTATTGTCAGCGGATGCTCGCTGTTGACTACACTTGTTGATGAAATAGCTCCGGTAGCTGAGGTGCCATGAGCAAACACGATTCCTCCGCTTATGTTGACGGGAACAGCCTGTGAAACCATGGTAGTATTACCGGTTATCGCAAATCCCCATTCCGCGCGTAAAGAACCACCCTTGACATTGACTCTTTCCACAGACACCGAGTTTATCATTATAGCACCACCCGAACTTGTGTTTCTGATATATCCGCCATCATCAACCTCAAAAGTGCCGGAACCGGTTATTGCAATTGTCGGACCCGATGAAACTGAAGAACTTATCTCTGCTTTCCATATAAGTGTTTTCCCGAACGGTATGCTTATGTTTATTCCTGTACTCAGACCGTTTCGCGAACCTGTCACGGTAACGGTTTCGTTATCATCAAGAGATATGTTGATAATGCTTTGTATCTCAGCGGCAGTCATATCTTGAGTAATGACGGGATTTGGATTTGCAGCCTCCGTTACCGATATTCCATTAAGCTCAATCACAAGATCATTTAATCCGTTCACAACACCTTGTTTGTTAAAGCACCATTTTACGCCGCTTACGGATATTTCAGGACTGCTGACGAGATGAGTGGAAGTATTGTTTGAATACTCTGTTCTGCCAAGCCATGAACTCCAACCGATAACCACACCTGTATCGCTTACAGTCAACGGATGATTGCTGCTGATTACACTCATCGATGCGGAGGTACCCGTAATTGAATTACCGTAAGCAAACACCAAGCCGGCGCTTACGTTTATCGGAGTACTCACATTAGCACTCCACGTGGATGTTATCGCATATCCCGATTGCGCACGTACAACGCCTCCGGTTATATGAACACTTGGGACAGTTGATGCTGTAACTGATATTGCGCTGCCTGTACCTGTGTTTGCAACCAATCCTCCGTACGTTACATCCAGATTTATTGTTTCACCGACACTAAGAGCAACTCCCGGACCCGTGCAGATAATTGATCCGCCTTCGGCTATCGTAAATGTTCCGGCACCTGCGACTGTAAAAGAATTCCAATCTGTAGAAATGTGCTCCGCCTTCCACATGAGAGTTTTATTTGCCGGTATTGAAAACCAGGGGGCGGAAAATATTGCAGTACTTGAACCCGTGACAGTTACAATATCATGATCGGCAAGAGCCTTCCTGATATCTTCCGAAACCCGTTGTGCAGTCATATCCGGAGTTATGTTTATTTCGGAAGGTACACGGCCTGTTGCGTTTGTAACACCGACGCTGGGAATATATACTGCATAGTCATTGCGTCCGTTCGTTATTGCTTGTTCATCAATACACCATTTCACGTCGCTTACAGTGAGAGCCGGATTGCTGACCAGATGTAAATTTGTATTATTTAAGTATCGGGTTTGCCCTGCTGCCTGATTCCACGCAATAACTATACCTGCACTTCCGATAATCAAAGGATGCCCTATGTGAACAACAGAATCGTTTGCTCCTTCAGTCGACGTGCCGAAAGCGAATACAACGCCTTCAATTATATTGACGGGAACGGCACCTCTGATTAAAGATGTTGTGCCGGTAATTGCAAAGCCTTGTCTCGCGCTTACCATACCACCGGTAATATTGATGCCTGTGATAAACGAATTTACATAGATTGCTGCTTCCCAACCGGTAGTTATGATCGAACCACCCCCGGCGATTTCTAAAGAACCGGATCCGGTTATGGAAAGAGCCGGACTTGATGTGTTAGTAGAAGTGAATGCAGCTTCCCAAATAAGTGTCGTGCTCCAAGGTATGCTCAAAGATAATGAATCCCATCCGCTGTAGCTTCCGGTAACAGTAACTGTACTGTGATCGTCGAGAGACTTGTGTATTTCATTTTGAATCTGAGCAATAGTCATTGATGATGTGATATTGACAATATTATCAGATATCTCATAAGCTTCGGTAACACCAACACCACTAATCCGTATAATGTTACTGTTTAAGACGTTAACTATCCCCTGTTCGACTGAACACCACTTTGCTCCGCTTACGGGTAAAGCCGGATTTGTTATAATATGCTGTGACGTGTTGTTTGCATATCTTGTTCTTCCGATCGCCTGATTCCATGCCATGACTATACCTGTACCGCTTACAGTCACGGATATATCGTTATTTATAACACTTGTCGAAGCAACAGCGCCGGAAAGCGATGAACCATGGGCAAACACAACACCGCCGCTTACCGTCACCGGGACTGCCTGCATTATTGCTACACTGCTTCCGGTAATTGCATACCCCACTGTAGAATGTACGGTTCCGCCTGTTACATTAATGCCTGTAACGGTCGATGAATTGATGAGCACAGCATTGCCTAAGCCATTTCTCGAAACCGATCCTCCCTTAGCGATATTTATGGTTACTCCGCCATTAACTGCAAGAGAATGTCCGATTGTATTGCTCAATATACTGTTTGTGATTGAACCGCCGTCGGCAACCTCAAGGGTACCGGAGCCATTAACAGTAAAGGCCGCACCGGAGGCTTGGGTTGCACTGTGGACAGCTTTCCATCTGACTGTTTTTCCTGCGGGAATATTGATACTTAAAGTAACGCCGCTGCGTGAACCGGTGACCGTTACAATGTCATTATCTGCCAAAGACTCATGTATGGCAATTTGTATATCTGAAGCGGTCATAGATGAAACGAGATTGATGGTGTCGGGAAAACTGATGGGTTGCTCAGTAACACTGACACCGTTTAATCGTATTACGTTACTGTTTCTGCTGTTTGCAATACCCTGTGCGGCAAAACACCACCTGACCCCGCTTTCGGATAAACCGGGATTACTGACAAGATGCTGAGCTTCATTATCAACATATCTTGCCCACCCGATTTCATGATTCCACGCGATTGCCACCCCAGCACTGCCGACATTCAAAGGATTGGTGTTGTTTATTACATTTGATGCGGCACCCGATCCTGTTATTGTCGTTCCATGAGCAAACACTACACCGGAGCTGATGTTTACCGGAATATTTCTTCCATCCCAATTTGATGTAATTGCAAATCCTGCTCCCGCTCGTACTGTACCGCCTGTTATATTTAATCCGGCTACAGTTGATGACTCAATACTGATTGCATTGCCTGTTCCCGTGTTTGCAATTAATCCGCCTGATGCAACATCCAACGTCACGGACCCGGTAACATTAATAGCATTTACAGTATCAGTATTGGCAATCGACCCGTCGTTTGCTATCCTTAGAGTACCATCGCCCCTTAGCACAAAACCATTCCAACTGTTGGTGCTGTATACTGCTTCCCAAATAACAGTTTTACCGGCAGGGATTGTGAGATTAAATCCTGTTGTCACACCGGTTCTCGACCCTGTAACCGTAACGATATCGTTATCATCGAGTGCTCTATGTATGAGATTGCGGATATCTGCAACAGTCATGGTTTGAGTTATCGTTACATCCGGTGAATGAGGAGGAATTGTTGCATTGGTCACACTCACTCCACTAATTCGAACCACTTCACCATTCTTATTGTTGACAATCCCTTGCCGGGTAAAGCTCCAGTTGACCCCACTTTCATTCAGAGCCGGAGAACTGATAAGGTGCAAGGTTGAATTGTTTTCATACAGATCTCTTTCCATATGCTGATACCAGGCGATAATTACACCCGTACCGCCTATAGATAACGGAATATTACTGTTTATTACGTTTGATGACGCCACTGTCCCTGTGATTGATGTGCCATGAGCAAATACAACCCCGCCTGTAATATTGACGGGTATGAGGCTGCCGCTTATCGCAAAACCCGATTCTGCGCGTATTGTACCCCCTGTAATGTTGACATATGAAAGAGCTGAGCTTACAAGTATTGCACTGGTAGTGCCTGTACTTGAAATCGAAGCACCTTCCGCAACTTCAAAAGCGCCAACTCCACTTATTGTTAAAGAGGAACTCTCTGCTCTCCATACAATCTTTTTATTATCCGGGATAAACAGATTGAAATTTGCACCGACTCGTGAGCCTGTTACAATGACGGTTTCGTTGTCTTCAAGAGCATCATTGATTGCATTTAAAGTTTCTTGTATAGTCATACTTTGATTAAGCACAACAATGTCGGAAACAGGGATAAACGGCTCATTTACGACACTTATATTGTCGATTTTTATAACTACATTATTTCTGTTGTTTATAATACCTTGCACATCATGATTCCACTTTATACCGATAGAGGATAGAGACGGATTGCTGACAAGATGCGTTGTTGAATTATTTATATATTCTGTCTGACCCCTGGCTTGATTCCATGCGATTACCATTCCGTTACCGCTGACGGTATAAGAGATTCTGCTGTTAATCACACTCTCGGAAGAAGTGCCGTGTGCAAACACTACTCCGCCTGTTATATTAACGGGGACATGTTCACCCCAATGATAGGTGATTGCAAGTCCTTGTCTCGCGCGTACCGTTCCACCTGTGATGTTTATAGCTTTGATTGTCCTGTCACCTATATTGATAGCTGTGCCTATGCCTATATTCGAAATCACGCCGCCTTCGGCTACTTCAAAAGTCCCCTCTCCATCAATATCAATGGCGGCACGTGTGGCTAATGCATTGAGCTCTGCTTTCCAAATAAGTGTTCTCCCTGCCGGTATGTAAAGCCATAAACCTGATATCAGATCGGTGCGTGAACCGGTGACGGTTACGGTTTCACTGTCTTCAAGCGCGTCACGGATGGCAAGTTGTATCTCCCATCCGGTCATTTCTTGAGTAATAACGGGGTTTATATACGAACCATCGGTTACCGTAACGCCTGCGGGCTTTATTACAATGTCATTTCTGGCATTCACAATGCCCTTTTCAACGTAGCACCACTTAACGCCGCTTAAATCGACAGACGGGTTGCTGACCAGATGAACAGATGTTTCGTCTGAATAACGAATGCGCCCCATTTCCTGATTCCATGCGATTATAACACCTTTATCACCGACAGTGAGAGGGTTTTCCGGTCGAATTACACTTGTTACGAAATCGATTCCTGCAATGGATGCACCATGAGCAAATACTATTCCATCGACTATGTTGATTGGTACATCTCTTGCACCTGCAGTTGATATGATTGCTTGTCCTCGTCCTGCATGTACAAAACCGCCCGTTACATAAATACCTCTGACAGCCCCTGCAGATATAGATATTGCATGGCCTGTACCTGTATTAGCAACCAATCCATCAATAGAAATATCTACTCTGACCGTACCTCCGGCAGCAAGGGCGCTGCCTGAACCCATATTTGTAATTGAGCCGCCGTCAGTTATGACAAATGCCCCGTCACCGATGACATTAAAACTCGCTGTGGAGTTTGCAACATATTCAGCCTTAAAGACAACAGTCTTGTTCTCGGGAATGGTGAGGTTCAATCCCGTAGACATGTTTATGCGTGAGCCCGTAACTGTGACAACATCGTTATTAATAAGAGCATAATGAATGGCACTTGCGATTTGTGCCGCATTCAGAGCTTGGAATATATTAACGATGTCGCTTTCTTCAACAACGGTTGCGTCAACATTTCGTATTACGACATTGTTTTTATCGTTCACGATACCCTGCGCAAACAAGCACCACCTCACACCGCTTTCCGATAACTCAGGATCGCTGACAAGATGTGTGGCAGTATTACTTACGTATTGTGTGATTCCTTCCGCGCGGTTCCATGCAATGACAACGCCTGAGCCGGAAACATTAAGATTTTGTTCACTGTGAATAACACTCGATGATGCTACTGTCCCCGTTGTTGATGTGCCATGGGAGAACACCACCCCACCGGTTATATTTACAGGTGCCTCTCTTCCGTTAGTAGTGCCGGAATAGATAGCAAATCCCAATTCTGAGCGTATTACACCACTAGAAACAGTGATTCCGTTAGATGAGCCGAAAATTCGAATTGTTGTACCTGTGCCCGTGTTTGCGACAGTACCACCACCGGTGACTTCCAAAGCAGTGCTGCTCCAGATATCAATTGTACTGTGTGGGTTTGAGCTTGAAAATAAACCGCCGTCAACCCTGAGAATGCCTCCCCCGGTTATTAACAAGGAAATAGATGAAACATGTTCTGCTTTCCATATTAAGGTTTTGCCGGCGGGTATGATAAGATCCCACTCTGTTGTCAAGCCGACACGCGAACCCGTAACGGTCACTATATCATTATCCCTTAAAGCTCTGTTTATAGAATCTTGAATTTGAGCTGCACTCATGGTTTGTACAAGCACGACCGTTTCCGGATGTGCTACCTGTACATCACTTATTGTTATAACTGAAGCATTAAGATTGTTCACAATGCCTTGTTGGTTTGCACACCATCTTACACCGCTGATAGCCAAGTCGGGGTTACTGGAAAGATGCAGGGTTGAATCTCTTTCATAACGGGCTTGTCCTGCTATATGGTTCCAGGCAATAACCACGCCTCCGTTGCCTGTAATAACAATATGATCGCTATGGATAACACTGTTTGTATTTGGTCCATAGGCAAATACAATGCCTCTATCAAGGTTCACGGGAACATTTTGTCTTATCGGGAGGGTACTGCCGGTAATGGCGAAGCCTTCTCCCGCGCGCACTATTCCTCCGACAATATTCACTTCTAAAAGAGCGGAGTTAATGTTTATCGCAGTGCCTGTACCTTTATTAATAATCGACCCGATTCTGCCGACTGTAAAACTACCTTCACCGTTGATATTAAGTGCGGCATTTGCTGTGTTGACTTCAAATCTTGCGTTCCACACTACAGTTTTGTTTCCCGGGACGATAATATTCAGTCCCGAAAATAATCCTGTATTAGAACCTCCTATAGTGACAAAATCATTATCTTCAATAGCAGTATCAATGATTGTTTGTATTTGCCCAAGGGTCATTTCCTGAGTGATGTTGACTATCGTGTCCGCATCCACTACGTGTTGTATAGCCGCACCTGCATCCACTATTCCAAACCCATATTGGGCAAGTGTATTGGGATGTCTTGCGGTATCTAAAAGTATTTCCTTAATAAATTCGGGTGACAGGTCGGGATTAACCGCTAACATCAACGCAGCAACACCCGCCACATAAGGACTTGCCATCGATGTGCCGCTTAAGCTTCTATATGTATTATCCAAAAAAGTACTTGCTATATCGCTTCCCGGTGCCGCAATATGAACGCTGTTAACTCCAAAATTGGAAAACCCGGATCTTCGGTCGGAAACATCTGTAGATGCCACCGAGATGATGTTCGGCAAGCCAAAACTTGCAGGATAAGACGGGAATATATCGTTGCTTAGATTCCAGTTTCCTGCAGCCGCTACAAATAATCCCCTGTAGTCTCTTACAGCATCGTATAGCAGTTGCGAAAACGCGCTTCCTCCCCAACTGTTGTTTGTTATCGGGATATTATGGAGGTTGGCATAGTTTAGAGCTTCTATAGCCGCTGAAACTGATACAAAGCCCCCGCCGAAATCTATTCCTAACCATGCAAGGCTTACATCCCAGTTGATGCCTGTTATTCCTATCCCATTGTCACCTTTAGCCCCGATTATACCGGCAACATGTGTTCCGTGACCGTTTCGGTCGGTCGGAATCCCACCCACGGGAGTTCCGTTATTTCCAATTCCCGTAAAACAATATCCATGAATATCATTTACATAGCTCCCCAATCCCGGATTCGGGTTTACCCAAAGATTAGCAATTAAATCGGGATGTGTCCCGTCAATACCTGAGTCAATAACCCCGACAACTATGTTTTTGCTGCCGGTAGTTATTTCCCATGCTTGCTGAGCATTGATCCTTTGTAATGCATATTGAACGTTAAAGAACGGGTCGTTCGGGGTTTTTATCAGTTCGTACAAAAAGTCAGGTTCAGCTATATCGACAGCCGGATTGGCATTCAATATCGCGAGCGCGTTTTCTACTGCATCCTTTCCCGTTTCTGCCAGGGTTAAAACATATACATTGTTTTTGCCGTCTGTAGCGGAATCTATTGAAAAGCCACCGCTTAAGCTGTTGTCTGCCGGATTAAGCAATCTGCTTTCCGAAAACTCTATGCCTAAATCCGGAAGACCCGAAGATGATGCAGAGAAAGCTTGCATAGCGCCGGTATTGGCCAATCTAACCAATACACGGTCAGGCGCAAAGTAAAAATCTTCTAAAGAATCAACCGAATTATCTGTAGAATTGCCTGTTGGTTGATATTCTTCCGTTTCATCAATCTCACCGACTTCAAAGCCGCCTTCATGGCTGTTAGCCTCAATACTTATAGGATCTGTACCATCATCAGAATGAAATTCATCACCATCCGAAGACCCGGCAATTTCAGCAAAAAGAGTATCACCAACACTGTCACCCTCATCCTCATATGCAGCAAGTGCCGGACTCACACAGGAGAACACAAACGTCAGTACCAAGATATAAACCAATAAATTACGCAACACTTTTTTCATGAAAAGATCCTCCAAAAGAATCGTATTATGATGAGTTGGCGTATGAATATAAACACTATTCCACACCTATCACACATGTTTTAAGACAGGGCAAGTCGGGGTAAGGTAAGACAGAGAACCGTTCCCTGTCTTACCTTACCCCGGCATATCTACGCCGCGGGTATTTCAAACAATTCTACAACACGGTAGAGCATTGTTACTGCTTCTGCACGGGTGGCGTTGCCTCTCGGGTTAAGTTCAGTTACATTTCTGCCCATTATGCCGTGGTATGCAGCCCAGTTTACTGCCTCTCTCGCTCCTGCCCATGTTGAAATCCTATGTTCATCTGTATAGCCACCCAGTCTATCAACAGGAGCAGGTACCCCGCCGCCTACATATCTGTATAGCATTGCTGCTATTTGCTCCCTCGTTATATTGGCACTAGGCATGAATGTACTACTGCCTGCAGGCGAGCCGGTTGTTATACCTTCTGCAAGTGCCCATGAAATCGCATTTTGGAAAGCCGGGTTTGCGGGCAAATCACGGAATGGGGCTCTTGCTGCACCCGGGGAACCATATATACGGTGAAGGAATGTCACAAACTCAGCTCTTGTCACAGTATCATTTGGTTTGAATGTATTGCTGTTTGCAGGCGACCCGGTCGTTATACCGTTTCTATCCGCCCATGATACAGCGACATTTTGCCAATTGTTATTCGGCACATCACGAAACCGGTTGGTTGGTAATGGTGCATTCCATTGATTGCCTGTTGGGGGCGGCGTGGAGCCATTGGGCGGTGTAGAGCCTCCGGGCGGCTCGGAGGGTGTTACCGGTGTTGCTGTCACTATTGCTTCTGCACCATTGCCTGCAGCGTTGACCGCACGAATTCTGAACGTGTACGTAACACCGTTAATAAGCCCCGTGAACGTGTGTGCTGTACTCGTGGCTGATACCGCTACCCATGTTACCCAGTTGTCTCTTGACACTTGGTAGTTTGTAATTGCCTCACCGCCATTATTGGCAGGTGCTGTCCATGTGAGTGCAACCTGTGCATTGCCGGCTGTTGCATTAAAGTTCTGTGGTGCTGTGGATGGCATTATCTCTACAAACGCGAACTCGCTGAAGCGTGTGAGTGTGAATGTCGCTGTCGCATTTGCGCCGCTGCCATTAATCTGCGGAACAATCGTGTTATAAGTTACGCCATCTGCATGAAAATGGAGTATCCTGAAGTTATCCGCATTTCTTATATTTGCAGGTATGGGTATGGTTAACGTTATCGGTACACACAAATCAGCGGCATTAACACCTTCTCCCGCGATGGTCATGCGCAGACGGACTGCGTTGCCATATCTCGGGTTTACTGCAGTGTAAATATGAGATGGTAACAAGCTGATAGTAACAACGCCTTCATTTGCATTTTTTCCTACACCGATAGAATCTATCCTGTTATAGTCAAATCCGAGAACAGCCGCTTTTATATAATGCACTTCTTTGCGTACTGTTATATCATTGTGATTTTTATGAGCTTCTTCAAGTTGCTCCAGAGCATCACGCACTTCCGGGTTAGCTTTTGCAGCCGCGACATCGCGCGTGTTCAAGCCTCGGATGATTTCGACCGTGTCTTTGACGGAATCAGGATTGTCCATGTCGGTGTTATCGCTCAGGAGCAGGAGTGTGATTAATTCGGTTACAGTTGTCACATTGATAATTGTAACTGATGTAGGTACGCTTGCAAAAGCAGCCGCTGTGGCTCTGAACCGCACCTGGAATGTCCCCGGCTGAAGTCCTGTCGTGTTTGGAGAAGTACAATGCGTCCAGCCTCCGTTTGTACCAAGACGGTACTCCATTGCTGTAGTCGTACCGCTTATGCCGCCTGTACCGTTGACAGCCGTAGGTTGTATTGCTGTTACATCGGGAACCGTCGCCGGGCGTGATGGGATTGACAATTCTTGTGCTGCACTGTCTATCGTTGTCGTACCGTTGCCAAGTCGTACAATGCTCAATGGTTGCCCCATCCAATCGGCTTGAATATTATGCGTTGTTCCTGTTACAGTTACAGGTGTACCATAATTAAAGCTGTAGTTTCCTGCGGTAAGATTTATTAGTTGTTCGGTCGTATAGTTTATTGATGCATTCGGGGTTATCTCACGAGGTGGCGGATCTACATCCAGTCTCGCTACATTTGAACGTACGGATACAGCACCCTCCGCCCTGACTTCCACAAAGAAGTAATACACTCCTGCTGTGAGTCCTGTCGGTATAGTGACGCTTGCTCCTGTCGAACCGCTGATTGCTGTACCACCAACATTGCTATCGGTTACATTTGAGAACCATTGATAAGAAAGCGTTGCGCTTTGAGTCACGCTTGCCGCAACATTGAGACTGCCGCTAATGTTACCTTGCGCAACATTTGTTACGGGTACAGGATTCACATTTATTGAGATTACTGGCGGTGGGGGATTTACTGTAAAACTCACATCAAAACTCTGCATTGTAATTGGATTACTATTACCGGATCCCGCTCTGACCGTTACAGTTGCTGTATATGTACCGGGTGTCAACCCTGTGTTCGGCCATATTGTTACAGTTCTGCTGTTTCCAACTTCAATGCTGTTAACTAACGTCGAACTTAATGTGAAATGAGCTGCGCCACCGCCCGACAACTCGACAGCTAAATTACCGGTCTCCTGATTGCCATCGTTTTCTATTGTTACAACATGTATTGGCGGTGTTCCGTAACCCACAACTGCCGCAAGGAAGGTATGGTTGACATCAGGTATAATTGATACTATAAAAGCGGGTGCCGATTCGACTGTAAAACTGACATTAAAGCTCTGCTCTGTGATTGGATTATTATTATCTGATGCCGCGCGTACAGTAACAGTTGCTATATATGTACCGGCAGGCAAATCTGTTTTGGGTCTGATTGTGAAAGCATTTCTACTGCCGGTTTCAATGTTGCTAAATGAACTCGTAACTAGTACGAACTCGTACGCATCGGTACCGGACAACTCGACGGATAATGCACCGGTCGGCTGATTGCCTTCGTTTATGACTTGCACAGCAAGTGCCGACGGTAACCCATATCCTTCTGTTGCCATGGAGAATGTGTAATCACTATCGGGGTCTAACCTGATGCCATAAGTTGGTATTGGACTGACGGTTACAGTTACCACATCGCTGAACACAGTAATTATCTTATTACCATTTACATCGTTATTTGTGTTTGTAATAACTAAACGATAGCGATTAACACCATAAACAGATGTATCGGGATAATATGTCGCATTTGTTGCTCCAACGATATTTGTAAAAACCCCTCCGGAAACACCCTGTGCTATCTGCCATTGAAGATTTAATGTACCGCCGTCATCTATACTTGCCTCTACAGACAGATTTGCTGATTGGCCTATAAAAACATCCGCACTGTGAGGTTGTGCATCAATGATAGGTGTCTGTGCGTTGGTTATTGCTTTAAAAATCCTGACAAATCTATGTTCATCAGTTATCATTAATGGAGTCATACGCGTCGGATTGCCTCCCGGATCTGAGTTGGCAGTGCTTTTCCAAACATCAAACACCGTTTCTGATTCTAACAAAAACTCTAAGGGTACATCATGCCCATGTCCTATTGCATTTGAGCAGCTCTCGTCACCTCCGGCTATGGCAGTAACGTTACCGCCAACGATTGTGATACTACCGCTTGTGCCGCGAGAACCTCCTCCGATTCCGGCTCCGAACCCTCCCCCGATTGATTCAACCGTACCACCGTTTATTATAATCGTACCGCCTGCTCCGCCGGATACAGCTCCGAAACCTATGCCTCCGCCGCCAATACCGGAAGCACCCCAGCCGCCCCTTGCGTCTACTGTACCCCCGTTTATTTTTATCGTGCCGCCCGCTCCGCCCGAACCGCCGCCTATACCGGCACCTCTGCTGGTGCCGCCTGATCCCGAACCGCCCGATGCTTTTACTGTACCACCATTTATTGTTATCGAACCGCCGTCATTGCCTACTCCACCTCCTATGCCCGCACCATTACTGCCTGTAGCTATAACAGTGCCACTGTTAATAACTAACGAACCCTTTGCACTATTAATCGCTGCGCCATAACCGGTGATTGCATCATTCGCTCTGCTAATGACTTCAACCGTGCCGCCACCCGTACTGTCAATAATAGTTAACTCTACACCTGAGTTTATGTTTATAACGTTAGAGGTGACACCTGCTGTACCCGGTATATCGATAGACAACTTATGTCCGTTCAGGTCAAGAGTGAGGTTACGCGCAACTGTGAGTTGAGAGGTCCCCATATCATCCCCTATATAATCACGCATAAGTGTTATCGTCCCGCTTCCTGCAACCTTAGCGCATTCAAGCTTCAGCTCATGATATGGAGTTAAGAAGTTGGTGTCGATAAGCTCAATGAGGGTGTAAGAATCATTACTGGTGAACGTACCCGAGCCTGTTTTTTCAACAATCCCCATGGTATCCCAGCACCGCCACAAAGCGTAAGTACCGGTGATTGATACGCTACCACCGGGATCGCTGTTACCGCTACCTATAGCAGAGACACCCTGATTCCACCGGTTATTCGCGTAAGCGGAAATTGTGCCACCGGTGATTGAAATAACGCCGCCTGCACCATATCTGCCTCCGCCTATGCCGGCACCGGAACCGCCTGTACCGCTAACAACTCCGCCGCTAATTGAAATTCTTCCTGCAGAACCGCGATCGCCTCCACCTATTCCTGCAGCATTACCGCCACCTGACCTTGCAGTTACAATACCATTTCTGATATTGATTTCGCCGCCGTAACCGCTTCTGCCACCACCGATACCTGCTCCATCATTGCCAAATTCACTTGTTACGCTACCCCATCCTCCTGTCGCTGTTACTGTACCACCATTAATGTTTGTTACACCGCCGGGAGCTCTGGATCCTCCACCGATGCCGGCTGCATTCGATCCTCCTTGCGCTATAACCGTGCCTCCGTTAATTGTGATATTACCGCCGGGTCTGTTAAATCCGCTGCCTATTCCCGCACCTTCACTGCCGCCTGTTGCAATAACCGTGCCGCTTTGTATTATCAACGATCCGGCTGAGGTGTTGATAGCCGCGCCGCTATTGGCTGATGTACTTGAACCCCCGGTATTATTGTTGGTAACTCTAAGTACTCCGCCGCCGGCACTGTCCATGATTGTAAGCTCTACGTCCGTATTGATTGTTATTCCGTTGGATGTTTGGCCGGCAGTACCGGGGATATTGATATTTAATGAATACCCGTTTAAGTCAAGTACTAGGCTACGTTGAATTGTAAGTTGTGATATCAACGGCCCTATATTCGCATTTAAAACAACATCCCCGGTGCCATTTGCGGACACTGCATTTCGCAGCGTTAACTCGCAGTTTATTACATCGACCGGTTTGACCCTAATACTAATGACAAAGCTCTGTTGTGGAATCGGATTATTATTACCTGCAGCCGCACGTACTGTGACGGTTTCTGAATATAACCCTGCCGGAAGCCCTGTATTCGGCCATATCTGAAAAGTACTGCCATTACCGCCATCAATATTGTTAATCGAATTCGGTATTATCGTAAAGTTGGATGCAGCTCCGCCGGATAACGTAACAGACAATGCACCGGTAGGCTGATACCCGGTATTGGTGATTAGCACTTGTCGAGGCAGTTGTGATGGATAACCCACCAATACATCAGTAAACGTAGAACCTGACGATCTCTGGGTGAGTGATAGACCAAAAGTAGGCAAGACCGTCACTGTTGCTACATCGCTTATTACCAATGCAGACGGTTGACCATGGGTCATATTATTGTTGGTAACAATAACCCTGTATCGGTTTACTCCATCTATAGTAGTATTTACATTAAAGGTTGCACTTGTCGCTCCGGATATGTCAGTAAATGTACCACCGGAAGCACCCTGTGCTATCTGCCATTGATAGCTTAGCGAGGCGCCATCATCTGTACCGGCTGCCACCGACAAACTCGTTGCCTGCCTTATATTTACTCTCTGGTCTTGCGGTTGCCCCGTTATAACAGGCATTTTTGCACTTGTAGGAACTTCAACCATTCTAACAAAACGATGCGCATCTGTAATTGTAAACCATGGTGTTCGTTCCGGATTACCGCCGGGATCGGTATTTTCAACACTGACCCAAACATCGAAAACTCCGGGAAAGTTGCGAGCGACAAACGCACCTTGTGCTCCTCTGCCTATTGCCGCCGTAGTATTGTTTCCGGAGTTCGGTCCTCCGATTGCGGTGATGTTTCCTCCGCTAATAGTTAAACTTCCGTGAGCTCCGGTTGTTGTACTTCTGCCGCTGCCGATACCGGCACCTCCAAAGCCACCGGCTGCGACTATCGTACCACCGGTGATGGTAATGTTTCCGGCACCGCCTGCGCCTGAACCTCCGATGCCGGGACTGTCCATGCCGCCGCGTGCATTGATTGTCCCGCCGTTTATGGTAATAATTCCTCCGGAGCTTCCACCTATACCTGCACCGCCTGCCGCATCGATCTCACCATCATTTATAGTGATACTGCCGCCTATACCGCCGCGTCCGCCGCCTATACCGGCGCCGCTGCCTGTCGTTCTCGCATTAACTTTACCGCCATTTATAATTATTATGCCTCCGGAACCGCCGTTTCCGCCGCCTATTCCGGCACCTTGGGTGCCTCCTGTAGCATTTATGCTACCACTCTCAATTATTAATGTCCCATAAGTACTCTTTATTCCCGCGCCGGTTCCGGCCCATCCGTCGTTGATATTCCTGCTGCTTACATTAAGCTGACCTCCGCCTGCACTATCGATTATTCTCATTGTAACACCAGGATTTATTTTTATGCCGCTTGAGAAATTAACTAATACGCTTTGTATGTCAATGGTTAATGTATATCCATTAAGGTCAAGCGTCATATCACGCCCTATGGTCAATTGCGTGGTGCCGGCATTGGCTCCGGTAATGTTCTGAGTAAGTTTTACTACATTTTCACCACTCGATGCAATACAGTTGAGTTGAAGCTCCTGGTATGGCGTCGCTGTTGAATACAAATCAACATGGAATGAGTTAGCCAGATATGGCGCCGGAAACAGGCCCGTGCTAATCTTGCTCTCGAATGGTTCATCCTTAAAATGGGTCATCCAGAAGTTAAATACTCCTGCAATGTTAACTGTACCACCTGCCTCGCTACCACTTCCTTTACCTATAACATTTGAGTTTCCTTGACTGTTCGAAATGGCAGTAATATTCCCGCCAATAATGTTTATTATACCTGCCGCGCCATTACCGCCGCCGCCGATACTTGCGCCTCCTATTGTACCGAAATCGGTAGCGGGACCGGCAGTTGCCAGAACTCGCCCTCCGCTGATTGTTATATTGCCTCCCGATAACTCTCGTCCGCCACCGATGCCCGCACCGGCTTGGCCTCCAGTGGCATTAATTGTTCCCCCGTTAATATAGATTCTATGAGCAGATTCCCGCCAGGAAAAGCGCACCCACTGATAGCCGCTGCCAATACCTGCTCCTTCGGTCCCTCCCGTTGCATTTACCATTCCGCCGTTGATAGTTATAATACAACCGGTATTGGCAGAAATTGCTCCGCCGCCAATAGCTGCAGCACAACCTCCCCCTGTTGCGTTTATCGTTCCCCCTTCTATTGTAATTATGCCTCCGGGTTTTTCATAACCCCCACCAATTCCGGCTCCGTAGTTCCCGCCAACTGCATCAATACTACCACTTTGAATAATCAATACACCATCTGTTGTGTTTATAGCAGCTCCATTACCTTCAGATGCAGATGTGGCTCTATTTGTAACGGAAAGATTTCCGTTATCTGCCGAGCTATCCATTATGGTCAGCATTACACCGGAGCCTAATTTAATCCCATTGGAATCATTCCCTACCGTGCTCGCCAAATCGATGGTAAGTGAACGCCCGTTTAAATCGAGAACAAGCGATCGTCCAATGACAAGTTCTTCTGTTAATATGCCAATGCTTTCGTTTAGTAGTACATTACCTGTGCCGGTTGATGATACTGCATTGCGCAGTTCGGCTTCGGTTGAAACTACAGAGGTTCCGGAATCCGTAACCGTCAATGTAAAATCCTGAGACGTACTCCGGTGCAAACTGGTTTGTGCTGTAATTGTGAAGTTATAAACCCCGGCTGGAACTGTTGCGGATATGGTTATTTGTCCGGACAGACGGTCTATACTCACACCTGATGGTTCATTTTCTATTGCATACTCTAAGGGAGAGCTTTCGGACCCGCGGGTCGCTGTTACCTGAAACACACCTGATCCGGAGACTGTGGTGTTATCAGGTGACGTTATCTCCGGCAAAATATATACATTTAGGCGTGCAGCAATGGATGGTTCCGAGATACTTAAGGCAGTTGTGGCTACTGCTCGATAATGATTTCCATTCATGGAGCTTGTAACATTCTCCAGCGTTAATGTGTTACTTGTAGCTCCGACGATATTAGTCCATCGGGATGATGTGGATAATTGTACTTGCCACTGGTAGGTTGGAGTAGGAGTCCCGGTTGCCGAGACCGTAAACGTTACATTTTGCCCCACTGCAGCTTCCTGATCGGCAGGATGTAAAATAAAGGATGGCACAGTCAACGGCGCAACATTAAGTACCGATGTATTTGAAGTAGCAGTACCGAGAACACTTGTAGCAACACAACGATACATACGGCCGTTCATATCAAGTGAAACATTCCAAAGACTAAGCGAGCTTCCCGTGGCGTTATTTACATTTGTCCATGAAACACCATTGTTAAAAGACTGTTGCCATTGAAGTGATGGTGTTGGTATTCCGCTTACAGTCACCGACAGCCATACGCTTTGTCCTTGGAATATTTCAAACGACGGAGTAGGGTGCTGTGTGAATTGGATTGATTCAGCATGGTTTACTGTTAATATTGCAACATGTGAGACAGTGCTCCCCAACAGATTGGTGGCAATGCATCGAAACCGATGTCCATTCATACCGGTATTGACTGTACTTAATGTCAATGTGCTTGCTGTCTCTCCGGGAATATTCGTCCATGTAAGACCGTTATTTGTTGAGTGCTGCCACTGTAATGTTACCGAAGGAAAACCGCTTGGACTTACAGAGAAGCTTGCACTTTGACCGGCAAATCTTGTAATACTGGTCGGATTTGCAAAAAATGACGGAGGCCAGCCGGAAGAAACCCGAATTGAATAAGTGCCGGACAATGCAGAATCATTTCGAACGCCTGACCAAAATGTAAACGGCACACCGGCGGTAAGAGTTGCGGCAAACATGTACCCTGTACCCGTCCCTTGTGTATGATATATACTACCGGCCGGGACTGAGAATGCAGCAGGATTAATACCCCCACCAGTTACCGTTTCAAAAACAAATGTTCCGGAATTAGGTGGCACAAACCTGACAGCCCACCTTTGACCATGCACTATTTGTACATTTGCGTTTTGACCGGAATTCAATATTATCGGGTGAAACATTGAATGCACAGGAAAACCATCGTTTATGCTCATATTACTAAGCGCTACCATTCCTGTAGGGGGAGAATGGTAGAGCTGGGTTTGCGTCCGTTCGGTACCTATTGTGTTAATATTTCTGCGTGCTCTGCCGGAAAATGATGACGCATCGACGGCTCCCGGTGCATGAGAGCGGAAACCGGTATTATTAGTTATTGATATGTTGGATGCGGAACCATATCCAACGAGTCCTCCGGCATCTGCGGTGGATCCGCCTATAACATTTAATGCTGATGCATCAGACCTGGAATTTACTGTGCCTCCTGCGGCGTAACTATTGCGAATTGTAAGATTGCTGCCGGAAAACCTTCCGACCAGCCCGCCTGAATATGCATGTGCATCACAGAAATTATCGCCGTCTGCTTTTGATGATATGTCACCAATAAAGTAACTGCCTTCTATTGTTACCCTGCCACTTCTAAGGTCTCCGATTAGACCGCCGGAAACAGCGCGTGCCGGGTCTCCAAGCGGTAAAATGCCTGTATCGGTTTTGTTTGAATATGCCGTAGTTTTTATTGAGCCGGTTACATAAGAGTTTCTGATAGTGACATTAGCTCCTGAACGATTTATATCTCCTATAATTCCGCCTGCAAAAGCGTTTGATTGTGCATTGGGAGATACCCCGGTTGCATTATTTCTTACAGTTAAGTCGATATTTGCGTGTATACCCAGATTTGTGATAAGGACAGTTCCATCTGCTGTTATTGAACCGATAAGCCCTGCACCGTATCTCTGATCATTTCCATTCCCGGAGAAAGTCCGGTTATAATTGAGAGTAATCACAAACCCGTTACCATCAAGAATGAAGTTTGCTCTGTTTCGGCTATTAAGATGAACAGGCCACCAGGAGTGAAGATTGATATCATTGGTTAGACGAATTGTTCTGCCGGATTCTTCACGTAATAATGCCTCTTCCAGAGCAGCTTCAGTTCCGACGTTATATACCGCTGTGCTAAACACCTCAAAATCTATCATTGTAACTTCAAAGTTTTCAAACCCGTTTTCCTCGATTGCGCCTTCTTCAAAGGAATCCATTATCTCACCTTCAGAATCGTTAGTATCAATAATTACAGTGCCTTCATCTTCATCATCGCCTACTATATAACCAACGCCGCCATCAGTATCTTCACAACCATCGTCGTCATCTGACGACATGACGCGTTCGTCAGACGGGGTGTCGCTCGTAACACCAGCGACACCCTCGCCATCGCCATCATCCTCATATACAGCAAGTGCCGGGCTTACACCGGAAAGTATAAACATAAGCACCAAAACATATACCAAGAGATTACGCAAAGCTTTCTTCATGAAAAGATCCTCCAAACGCACGTTGATTTGCCGTAATTATCAAGTAATTATAATATGCAGGGCAATAGAATGCAAGAAAAATGTTAATATTATGTGAATAATTGTAGTTAAAATTGATATTTTTCGACTTCAGATAAAGTCAGACCTGTGAATTGTAAAATTTCTTCGTTTGATAGTGCTTTTAAAGACTTCGTCTTCATGGGTGGCAATCGTTCGGGGCGGTATGCAGACCGGTTTAATGTAGTTTAAAGGGCCTCTTTGAAATGTTCACAAACATTTTACAAATCGCACATCTAGTTTGAAATTAAAGATTTTCTACATTGTGCACTCCGTGAAGTGAAAATTATCACCACGAAAGTGTGACTTTCCTACATTTGTGGTGCTTTTTGACGTTTTTTGAGCACCTTGTGCTATATATCTCATTGTGGTATCTTATGTTCCCGCTGTAGAAATTCTTTGTATTTAAACGGAAACGAGTCGGAAACGTGTTGCGCTATTGTTCTTGAAAAGATAAACAAAAAATCGTATAATATGGAGGTAATCATCATGAGCGCAAACCGCGAATATAAATCCACGTTTTTTTCTGTGCTTTTAAGCGAACCTGATAGACTGCGCGAGGTGTACAACGCAATCGCCAACACTGACTATGGCGAAGATGTGCCAATAGAAATCAACACATTAAAGGATGTATTTTACAAAGGCTTGGAAAACGACATATCTTTTACAATAGGCGGCAAGTTTGTAGTACTAATTGAGCATCAATCCACAATCAATAAAAACATGCCTCTCAGATGTCTTTTGTACATAGCGGATGTATACAAAAAGATTGTCGATATGAAAGCTATTTTTAGGGTAAACCAGATAAAAATACCGGCACCCGAGTTTATCGTATTATACAATGGCAAGGAGCCGTTCCCTGAAGATGAGACATTGCGTTTATCGGATGCATATATGGCAGAAGATGAATCAATGAAGATGTTTGGAAACCTTGACCTGACTGTTAGAGTGTTGAATATAAATCTGCAGTATAATACAGAGTTGCTTCACAAAAGCGAAACATTAAAAGGCTATTCATCCATTGTTGACAGGGTAAGACAAAACCAGCTAATTGGCGTGACCGAAAAAGAGTCAATAGATGAAGCAATAAAATGGGGTATAGAAAACGGTATATTATCTGAGTTCCTAAAGGATCATAGATCGGAGATTGAAAGTATGCTGTACACAGAATTCAACCTTGACACAGCACTGGAAGTTAGAGCGGAAGAAGTACGCGAAGAAACGGATGCAAAATGGCAAACAGTCGTAGCAGACAAGGATGCTGTAATTGCCGACAAGGATGCTGTAATTGCCGACAAGGATGCTGTAATTGCCGACAAGGATGCCGAACTCGCACAACTTCGTGCAAAACTTAAGGATATGCAGCTAAATTAAATACTGACCATTCACCGGCGGCGGGGTACAACTCCAAAACTGATGAACCGTCCCCTGTCTTACCCTGTTTTAACTGTCTGAATGTGCAAGGGGCTGATGCGAACGATTTACTAATCGCTAACGTCAGCCCACTAGTTGATTCTTATCTTTAATTAATCAAGGCGTTACAAACTCAACTAAAGTATGACCTCCTCCAAGTCCACCTGAAACGGCAGGAATCCCAATGCAATGAATACCTGTAGGACGCCTGTTGAAGACGACTTCAAAATATCCCTCTCTGGTTGTAACGATTGTATAATCGGCAAGAAAATTATCTCGGTTCCTTTCCGGAAGAAGGAAAAACTTCTTGTCTGCTGTGAAAGATGCCGTTACCCAATCCGTACGTGGCATCCAGCCGAACGTAAACCTTTCATTTTGTGACGCATCAATAATGCCATGGGTGTTGGCTAAATTATAATGAAAACCTGTATAGATCATTCTTCTAACATAATTTGTCGGAGCTACTCCATTTATTTCCACGAAACCTTGATTTATCATTCCTGGTCCGGATGGTGCAGGACTGTAACTCAATAACGCATTAGCTCTAAAATCCGGAGTTCTAATCCATCCACCGGGGCTCGGTATCGTTGAATCCCACAAGCTGAGTCCGACAGGGATAGTCCAGCCGTTCCTGAAAGTTCTGAATATACTTACAGTTGTCACACCGATTATAACATAATTAGCATTGTTAGGTAATTGTGGTACTTGATATTCTGCATCGAATAAAATCGTTGAATACGCAGAAGCTGAGGTGCTTCCTCTTTGTAACCCCTGGATATCTGTCGCTACATCGCTTCGTACTGCATGTATATTAAAATACCCACCTATGTTATCGTAACGCCATGTAGGCCTGACCAACCTAAATAAGTTGCCTTCCCTAATATATAGTCCCGGTGCATTTCTGGCTTCTGCTAGAGTTATCGGAGGACCTAAAGACGATTGTGGCGATCGTGGCGAGGGTATGCCAATAGTGTTCACAGCTCTATGTAGCATAGCGACAGTCTCTGCACGGGTCGCATTGCCTTGTGGATTTAATGAGCCTCCGGTGCCGATGATACCATTGGACGCTCCCCATCTCATTGCATTTATTGCAAATGAGGATACGCGTCTTCTATCGGGAAATCTGTCCAAAGCATTCGCGGGCGCAGAATTATTCAACCCTATATCCCCAACATATCTATGTAACATAGTAATCAATTGCTCACGGGTGATATTTGCATAAGGGGAAAAGCTTGTAGATGATGTACCCGTGGTCACTCCGATAGACGATGCCCATAAAACAGGGGTGGTAAAAAATTGTCCATTAGCCACATCAAGAAATCCATGACTGCCGCTTACTGTCGGTTGGCCTGCAACTCGGTAAAGGAAAGTTACAAATTGGCCACGGGTCACTCTGTTATTGGGAGAAAATGTCGTTGAGGATGTTCCTGTCGTAATACCATTTGCAAATGCCCATGCCACATTATTATAATACCATGAATTACGTGGCACATCATGAAACTCAAGACTTGCTGCAGGCGGAAGCCAACCGGTAGAAGCCGTTGAAAACGTGGAATTTATATGCATATTTGTGTCATCGTGTTCGAATGCTGTTATCACAAAGTCGTCAGTAGCCACCTCATCGTTTATCTCTTCAGGGAAATAATCATTTTCTAGAGCTTCATTCAATTCCTTGATAATCTCATCGACAATCTCATCGGTGACAGCGTTAGATTCCTCATTCGTCGCTAATGACGGCAACAAAGCGGAGAGCATTAATATCAGGATCAAAACAAAGGTTATCAACTGCTTTAGGAGTTTTTTCATTTTCCTTTCCTCCAAAATCTTAATTAAGACCACACGAAAAATAGCGCAGAAAGGGCATTAATGCTTTGTGGTTTTTCGGTTTTGATGGTATCATAGCATACATAAAAAAGCAAATACTTTGTGTGCATTTTGTGAATATATTGATATTGATATAGCAAATTGTTAAAGCCCCTTCCAGAGTAGGTGCGAGTGAAAGAAACACATGAACACGAAAACAAGGGGTCACAAGGGGACGGCGAAATAAGGCAGGCAAGACAGAGTAAGACAGGGCGTTCTCTGTCTTACTCTGTTGTTACATTGACGATTGTTATAGGCGGCGAGCTTAGTCTGGTGAACTCATCTGCGATTGCTTTGAACCTCGCCGAGAATAAGACAGAGAACCGTCCCCTGTCTTAGAGAACCGTCCCCTGTCTTACTACGTCACCCGAATGCGGTGACATACCGTTGTAGGACAGCTACGACCTCGGCGCGTGTTGCGTTGTTGCGCGGCAGTAGCTGACCGTTGGAGCCGGTGATGACGCGATGGGTCGTTGCCCAGTGCATTGGTTCGGTTGCGAAAGAAGAGACACGGCCCCTATCGGGAAATGTATTAAATGCGTTGGGATTACTTGATGTGTCGCCATTTTTAAGGTTGGTGAATCTATACAAAATCGTCACCATTTCTTCTCTTGTCATCGAATCGCCCGGACGGAATCTTCCGCCGGAGCCTGTTGCTATACCCATATTCTGCGCCCAAATTATTGCGTCATAAGCATAATGCGAGTTGCGGACATCGGTATATCCAATGACAGGTCCGGTTGGCGGCAGCCCTTCAAGGCGATATAGTACTAAAACAAAATCAGCGCGTATCATATTGTTATTCGGAAGGAACCTGCCATTCGAACCTTGAATGATACCATTTACTTGCGCCCATGATACATAATCAACAAACCATGAGTTTTGTGGTACGTCAGGAAATACCGGAACAGATGGTGTTTGGCGGGTTATCGTCAATGTATAAACCCGTGTCGCCCCGTTTTGGGCAGTCACCTTGATATAAGCGGTATTTGTCCCGACAAACAACCTCATTATATTATCGGCAATCATAATCGTACAGGCTGCATCTTTATACAACGCCCATGTGGAACCCTGATTTACAGTAATTGAAACCGGCTGGTTGATTACTCCTATGCTCGGGCTCATAGACACTGTTATATTATCGCCGCTGATCGCTGCACCGGCAGGGGATATAACATTTGTGACGTAGATGTCAGTGCCCGGAAATGCGGCAAAGGGAATCCTGGCAATTGTCGATGCGCCTTCACTTATGATTAAATGCCCTTGAATGCTTCCGTTTAAAAAATTCCCGGAATTAAATGTTACATTAATCGTACCGGTATTGCCGGGACCGACTGTTACGCTTGAATTATTTAAATTAAATGAACCTGCGTTATTTGGATTGCTGATGAAAGAAGGGCTGATTGTAAATGTACGGGTCGTTGCTCCCGTATTTCTTATATTCAAAGGGTTTGTTCTGCTGCTGTTGCTTCTTATCACCCCATAACTGAGTGACGCCATTTTTTGCATTTCAAAAGGAGCTAACGGATTCTGTCCGACGGGAACCGTCTGATCAACTGTTACTACAATGCCTGAAGTCAAAGCAGCCAAAGGTTGCACAAAACCGGCTCCGACAGCAAATAACTGATTGTTTTCATTCAAATTACGCGCGGTATTCATCATTCGTGCTTTGATCTCATGAGGTGAAGAACCCGGAAATGCTTCCAATAACAAAGCAGCAACACCGGAAATGATTGGCGCTGAAAATGAAGTTCCGCTAACATATGCATAACTGGAACCCAAAGTTGTCGTAAGTAGCTTATCACCGGGAGCAATTATATCCGGCTTGATATGGTTTGTCTGCGCTACAGGTCCGCGGGACGAGAAACCGGCAACATTATCCGGTGATGATAATGGCGGTGTTCCTCCTGCGGTGCCGGCTCCGACGGTTATAGCAAGTGATGATGTACCGGGAACGTTGACAGTAGAAACGTTCGGACCGGAATTACCTGCGGCAACCACAACTATAGTTCCTGCCATGATAATATTGTTGACTGCTGTAATCATGGGATCATATGGTGTGTTCACAGGTGAACCGAAACTCATGTTGACTATATTTATATTGTCATTATATGCTTGTGTCAGTGCTCCAAGAAAGGTTCCTCCCGAAATTGCAGGTTGACCCGACCCGGGACTTATTGCAACTCTATAATTCCAAAGCTCTACACCGGGTGCTATGGCAATAACACATCCCGATACAGCGGTTCCGTGATAATGCCCCGGACTATTTCCGACACCAAAATTCCACCCGCGTATTCTGCCGGTACTGTCCCGATAGCTTAAGAATTCCGGATGGTCACTTTGAATGCCTGTATCCAAAACAGCGACGCGGATGCCTCTGCCGGTTATATTCATCGTATTATTGATGTTATTAGTGTTTAGCAGATTCCGGGCTTCTAACAGTAAATTAGAATTAATAAAGCTTTGAGATTGGAAAAGTGCGTTTGCTTCTACGGTTTCCGATTGATTAAATAAGTAATATGTGACATTTGGAAATACCCCGAAAACTTCAGGCAATGATGCTATACTATCGACCATGCCGCCCGGTACTCGCATAATCACACCGTTAAAAAGCTCATGATATGCAGAAGTTATCTCAAACTGTGTGCTTGTAGATATGTCATTTCCGGAATCATTATTAAAAAACCCGTTTATGCTAAAATCATCATCATTTTCGCCAACGCCGTTTATCTCATCACTATCTAATATTGTTGATATCTCTGCAAGCTGTTGTAAAAACGCATCATGCGCAGATAGAGCCTGGCCTTCAAAAGACATACTCATAGTTGAGAAACCGGTTTGGATGCTTTTTTCTTGCATCTGCTTTAATGCCACAGAGGGCGGCGTAACAAACTGCACTATGATTTCTATGGCTTCATCATATGAGGTGATTCTATAATCTCCGTCAAAGCCTTGAACTCCGACAGGGTCAATCAACATGCCGGTCAGCAGTTCATGCTCCAAATCCTCTGTGCCGTACAGTATGCCCTCTTGCGCAGTATAAGCCAAAGAACTGCCGCTCATTACCCCGGCAGAAGCAAAAACCATCACCAGCATTAATAATAATGCTGTCATACGTTTTATTACTATATTCATAACATTGTGCCTGTCCATTTCAACTAAATTCGTGTAGCGTATTTTACCATATTTGTCTGAAAAATGCAAGGTGAGGCAGGGGGGGTAAGACAGGGGACGGTTATCTGTTTTTCAAGATATTGATTTGCTCTTGAATAAAAATTGTTGACAGAATGTTTGAAAATTGTTTAAATTATGTGGTTATGAAAAGTAATCAAGTATGCAAATGTCCGACAACACGCGCGTTAGCCTTAAACACACGAACATGTATTGGAGAGATAAAAATGAGAAGACAATCGATAGGAAGCAAATTAAGCAGAGTTGTTGTATTGACTCTTACGATTGTGCTGCTGCTTAGTGTATTGACGCCGGCAGCGAGTGCCTGGCGGACAGCACTTTCATCGAATCCTTTTAACGATGTACGGACACATCACTGGCATCATGACTACGTTTCGTGGGCATGGATTAATGGCGTAACCACAGGGACATCCTCTACGACATTTGGACCTGATTCTAATGTAACACGCGCACAGTTTGCCACATTCATACATCGCGTGGCAGGAAGACCTCATGCAAGCCCTTCAGCCTTTGCTGATTCCGGCACAATACCGAATTTTGCAACAATCGCCGTTGGCTGGGCATCAAGTACAGGTGTTTCAACAGGGTTTTTGAATGACAACACATATAGACCAAACATTAACATAACAAGAGAACAAATCGCCACGATGCTCCATAGGTATGCAGAGAATATCGGAGCGGACACAACGTCGCCCACACAGGCTCTGGATGCCTTCCCGGACAGGGCGCGAGTATCCGGTTGGGCAACAGCGGCAATGCGCTGGGCAGTGCATCATGGGATTATAACCGGTCTAAACGGTAATTTAGCGCCTCAAAGCAATGCAACCCGAGCACAGACAGTCACTATGTTAAAAAGGGTTGTGGATACGTTTGGCATAGATGCAGTAAACTTGCCGTATTTGAGGGACATACCGGGCGCACCCCATTCTTTAATTACATTGCCAAACAGACGAGCGACAGACGAAGAACGGCAGACATGGATTGACGAATATAGCACAAATGGCGGACCGACTGATGTAGAATTAGAAGTTATAAGACTTGTAAATATAGAAAGAGTAAATTATGGTTTAGAGCCGGTAAGTATGGACATTACGTTGATGCAAGCAGCGCGATACTTCGCCCAACAGGCTTATGATTTGCGCGGGCTTTATACAGGGACTCATAACTTTGGACCATATGCTAATGATCCTAACGCAGGACATGGTGCGTCTGCAAATGTGGCTGCAGCATTTGGCGCTCGTTTGCGCTGGAATGGCGGGAATTGGTTTAGCGGCGGAACCTTGAGTGCCGAATTTCTTGTGAATGGTTGGATGAATTCCCCGGGACACAGGGCTTATATATTATCACCTGAACATAGATTTATGGGCGCAGGCCAATTCCCCGGAGGGATATCATATATGTATTTGAGTGATCAAGCCAGCTTAACCGGACCGTTACCTCCGGCACCTTCAATGACAGCCTTTGCAGATGAAATTTTCCAATTAACGAATATTGAACGAGAAAGAGCCGGACTTCCGCCGTTTTTGAAAACATCTAATCTATCTCAAGCTGCAATGGTACGCGCAAATGAGTTAATTACGAACTTATCCTGCGACAGACCGGATGGCACTCCGTTTAGTACTATATTGGATGAGCACGGTATAATTTATACCCAGGCCGGCACTAATACTTCGTGGGGACACGGAGACAGAACTTCGTCAGAAGTGGTACAGATGTGGATGCATGATCCGGGGCATAGAGCAGGCATATTATATCCGGATTATACACATCTGGGAGTTGGCGTAGCTATACACAACAATATACTATACTTTGTGCAGATTTTTATTCATATGCACTAGTTATTTTACGGTGCTTGTATATTAAATGTTTCTACGACGCGGTAGAGCATTGTTACGGCTTCCGCTCGAGTGGCGTTACCTCGTGGGTTAAGTGTAGTTGTGCCTACGCCCATTAATCCGTAGTATACAGCCCAGTTCACTGCATCCCTCGCTCCTGCCCATGTTGAAATCCTGTTATTGTCAGTATAGCGATCCAGTACGTTTTGTGGTGCAGGTGTTCCGCCGCCTACATATCTATATAACATTGCCGCTATTTGCTCTCTCGTTATATTGTCATTTGGCATGAATGTTCTGCTACCTGCAGGTGAACCGGTTGTGATGCCCTCTGCAAACGCCCATGATATCGCATTTTGGAATGCTGCGTTTCCCGGCATATCGCGAAATGTAGCTCTTGGCGCGCTTGGAGAACCATACACTCGATGGAGGAATGTTACAAACTCGGCGCGTGTTACAGGATTATCCGGTCTGAATGTATTGCTGCCTGCAGGAGAGCCGGTTGTTATGTCGTTTCTATCCGCCCATGATACGGCGGTGTTTCGCCAATTGTCATTCGGTACATCGTTAAAACGGTTGGTCGATAATGGTGGCTGCCAAAACTCTGTATTTGAAACAGATTCGGGAGGTGGGGCAACGGTTGTGATGTGTACATACCGGTGTACATTTGACCATATGTATGGAGAATCGGCATTGTTTACAGGCCGGAAATTTTCAGATATCCTCCACCAATAATTTGCCGGCAGTAATCGGGGTGCGATGTTGAATGCCGAACCAAAATCATGGAACTCTGCCGGTTCGCTTGCAGTTGCAGTTACCGTACCTCCGGTAATATTTATGTTTCCGGACTCACCTCCTTCGTATAAGGACCATGCGCTTATCGCATATCTTCCGCCTGAAGCATTCACAACGCCGCCTGAAATGTTGATATTACCCCGGCCGTTAAAAAAGGTAGTAACTAATCCGAAACCCATGTTTCCGCCTTTTGCATTTAATACACCGCCTGTGATTGTGATATTCCCACCGATTAAGTCAAGCATCTCATTGTACCGGATCGATGCAGCAACCGCTGCGCTCTCATCGTCTGTTGTTATCGCTGTTACAGTGCCGCCGTTAATCGTTATATCACCGTTCGCAACCAGTGTTGCATTTATATTGCCGCTATTAATGATGATATTACCTGCGCCGAAAATGCCACCCTCAGCAAAAAGTCTTTCAACATTAATCGTCCCGCTATGTATCACTATATTGCCCGCTATAGTACTTACTATATCGGTATTTGCATTTAACGTCCCATTTCCTTTAACTTCTATCCCCCGGTTGCCTTGAACATATATAGAGCTTACGAAAGCATAACCATACCCGGTGCCATCAGGTCTAAAACGGAGTGGTTCAGGATTTGCAACTATATTGTTTACTCCGTTTAAAACAATCGTTGAGGCCTCCGGCAAAGTGATAGCACCTATAAACCCGGTATCATCAACCGGCCAAAAGACAGTGTTCATATTAAAATTATCAAGCGTAAGAGTTCGGGTGCTCTGAACCCATGTCCACCCGGGACCGCTTGAATCAATTGCCGTAAAAGGATAATCTGCAGACCTAAAGTTCAATGGTTCTGTAACTAATATTGAAGTTGGCGTTATGTCGGTTGCCAAACCCCGCAACGGCACCGCGCATAAAAGTGCGAAAATCATTACGACAGACAACAACAGTGCTATCATTTGCTTATTGACCCTTTTGGTTATCCCCATTATATTGTCCTCCTACTGTCCTAAATTGAGGCAGATATTATTATATAATTGATACAAAATAAATATACTATATTAACTTGAACTTGTCCAGATGCGGGGTAAACCTTGAACATCAACTGAAGATGGGTTATAATGTTCGTTATATAACAACCGATTCGGAGTTTTTAATAACCTTAAAGAGAAGGTGTTTCTGTTATGAGTACGAGAAAAAGAGAAAAAAGAATATCCGCAAAATTAATACCCTTGTTGCTGATAGTGACAATAATCATCGGGCTTGCTGCTCCTGCAGCCGCTACTGCCGGCTGGTTGCCTCCGGCGACTAATCTGCCGTTTAACGATGTACCGGGTAATGCGTGGTTTCGAGATGATGTAGGTTGGGCGTATTCCAATGGAATTACAACAGGGACGTCACCAACCGCGTTTTCTCCTAACGCCAATGTGACACGCGGTCAGTTTGTAACATTCCTCCACCGGATAGCCGGCACACCTGCGGTAAGCGGCAGTCATGGATTCCGTGATGTGTCTGCCGGTGAGTTTTTTGCTGCCTCTGTTTTATGGGCGTCACAAACCGGTGTTACCACAGGCACGTCTCCTACAACATTTGATCCCCATGCACCTATTACCCGTGAACAATTGGCGGTTATGTTGCATAGATATATCCGGATTACCAGAACAACGCATATTACCGCTCCTGATAATGCCATTGACCACTTCCCTGATAGGGGACAAGTTTCAACGTGGGCTCAGAGTAGCGTTAAGTGGGCTGCATATTATGGTATTATCGGCAGGGATGGAAGCTTGAACCCGAACGGCAATGCAACCCGCGCTGAAGCCGTGGCTATGCTCCACAGAACCGCAAATGATTTCCTTACCGATAACCGCACACCGCAGCATAGGCCTCCGCCTCCTCCTCCGGTTATCAATCCGCTAACAGGGCTGGCGACCGACAGCGTTACTTCCCGCAACAGACCTGTAATGGTCAGTATCGCAAATAACCGTAGCGCAATGCCCACGAACGCTACAAACGGCATATCACAGGCTGATGTAGTTTATGAATTGCTCGTGGAATATGGAGTTACACGATTAATGGCATTATATCAGGATTTTAGCAATGTCGGGCTTGTGGGAAGCATCCGCAGCGTTAGGCATTATACCGTGGAGCTTGCGGAAGCGCATGATGCCATTTTAATACATGCAGGGGGCAGCCAGCATGGCTTGGAGGAAATTACTTCACGTAATATTACAAACTTCAACGAGGTTGAGGGGCCGCGCAGGAGTATTTTCTCACGGAACATTCTTAGAATACCCGACCATACAATGGAACTGTATCAAAGCTGCGTCACGACAGGCCCGGCAGCAATATCCGGGTTTTCGCGATATCGCATCAGGACAACACAGCGAAATGACTTTGTCAATCCGTATTTATTTACACACAACCCCATTCCGACCGGCGGAGCGAGAGCGCATGAAGTGACGGTTCGGTTTTCCCGTGAAAAAAGTACTTCATTTACGTTCAACGAAAATAACAACCTCTATACAATGAGCCAGTATACAGGCGTATTCAGAGATGCAAACAACGACGCGGCGGTAACTTTTACGAATTTGATAATTATACGGATACCTATATCCGCTTTGATTGACCATCGCGGCGACCCAAGCAGGCGAGACATGAGCACCGTTGGCAGCGGCACAGGTTATTTTGTGAGCAATGGCAGGATGATCGCAATTAACTGGTCCCGCCCGGACAAATCATCACAATTTGTGTTTACCCAAGGAAACGGCAGCATTATAGAACTGGGCCGCGGCAAAACATACATCGGAATAATACCCACAGATGGCACAAATGCCGGGGTTACTTTCAGATGATTGGACGGAAATAAGACAGAGAACCGTCCCCTGTCTTATTTCCGTCCCCCGTCTTACGGGTAAACAATGGTAAATGAATAATCCGCGAGTGTATTTCCGGGTTGGTGGATGATATGTATTCTGTATTGCACGCCTGCTACAAGGCTTTGTGAAATGTTTTCTCTGGTTCCGATGGTTCGGCTGTTTATATTGCCCCACGGGTCGGAAATACGGAATTCGCTCCGTCCATGCATTAAATTAGGTCTGAATTGATATGTTCCTCTTGAAGGTGCAGTAAAGACATACGTGTTCATTTGTCCGATAAACTGAAAGCTATCATCTACTACGGAAATTCTCGAAGTCCTGGGCACTGTATTAGCATCTGTATGCATGGGAGCAATTTCGGTTCTGTCTTTTTGTGCATTTACCCGCAGTATGTAAGGCGTTTCATCTGACATGACTGTACCCGCGTTATCTGCAATGGGTATTTGAGTCGTTCGTATGATATATGCTTCATTGTCGCGCAACTCACCGGCTACTGCCTCAAACAATGCTAAGTCAACAGGACCGACAACAGGCACCATTCCGCGCTCTAAAAATACTTCCACACGGATTGTAGATCTGATTCCGGTCATTAATGGCACGCCTGTAACACCAAACCTATAAATCCCGCCGGGGGTCTGTAATCCTGTTCTTGTTGATGTTGGTGTGAAAAAACGATAATCATTATGCTGACCTTCAAATTCCATGAAATCGGAAATATCTATTATACTGATATTTAGAGGATCGGAATCTGAAATAGTTTCCATCGGTTTTTGGCGAAGAACACTTAGTCCAAAGTTAACGGTGGTTCCTACGGAATACCTAACATGCACCGTATAAATACCTGCCGTTAAATCCAGATGGTATCCCTCTCTAAAACTTAAAGTTTTAAAACCATCGGTTTTATCGGTCGTACCGCCTCCGAATTCATTTCTTAGAACCTGAAATGTTACCTGTGTGCCACCATCTAATGAGGTAAGGACAAACCTATGATCGCCGGCTTCGTCGTCCGAAGGAATAGTGAACGAAAAAGTTCTTTGTGGACTAGCTGCCGTAATTGGAGGACCAGTGAAATAAGCAGCACTTACCATTTCTGGAAGCTCTATAGTTCTCACAGGTAACGCGGGTACGCTCAGAACAGGCGAAGTCCAAAGTTCAAACGATTCACCAATTTCCGGATAATTATCAACTACTCTTTTAATCATTGCCATAGCTTCAGAACGAGTTGCATTGCCGCGCGGATTGAGCCTGTTCGTGTTTACTCCCATTATTCCTTGTCGCACTGCCCAATTCACTGCCGTTCTCGCAAATGGTGCTACTGTAAGATTATCAATATAACCCGATATAGGTCCGGCAGATACTCCGCCGGCATAGTTTCTGTATAGCATGGCAGCCAATTCCTCGCGGGTGATACTGTTGCGTGGATTGAGTCTGCTCGTATTTACTCCCATTATTCTTTGCTCCACAGCCCAATTCACTGCAGCTCTCGCAAATGTTGATACTGAAGTATTATCATGATAACTTGTTGGTGACGGAGCAATTGCAGTGCCGCCGTCGATTCTGTAGAGCAGAGTAACCAGTTGCTCACGAGTGATATTTGCGTTAGGAGAAAATGCCGTTTGCGACGTTCCTGTAGTTATGCCGTTTACCCACGCCCACGAAACGTAAGGGTGATCCCATCTGCCACGCGGCACATCTTCAAAAGGGATATTTCCGGTTGGGGGCTGAAAAGAAGTAGATGCAATCGGCAATAATAATGATCCTAAAAGAATCACTATCACACAAATAGAAATAATTCTTGTAAATGCATTTTTTTTCATGTTCACTATCTCCTTGCGTAAATACAGTATTTTGTAACGCAGACACATTGGAACATAACACAAAATTCACAAAAAGTCAAATTTTTGTAATTTTTTGTAAATTGGCGTAAATTGGTGGTATCTTGACTTTTTATTTGCAAATTAGCTTAATTTGTAGTAATATAGCCGATGGATAAACTTTTTTATTCAGTTCAGTAAAGTACAATAAGTGGATGGTCTTTTTATATGAAAAATAAATTTATCAGGTTTATGTCATTATTTCTTTTAGCTGTTCTTTTATTTAGTGTTGGTATACCTTCGGCATCCGCTTCATCAACACCTTTTACTGACGTGCCGCGGGGCGCATGGTTTCATGATGCGGTTGCCTGGGCATATTCTCATGGTATTGCACAAGGAACATCATCAACCACATTTTCACCGAACAGAAATATTACGCGCGGTCAGTTTGTTACATTCATGTATCGCATAGATGGATCCCCTGACACAGATGATTTTATCCGGTTCATTGATGTTGCAGATCCGGAGCAATATTTTTTCAATTCTGTAACCTGGGCTTTTGAGAATGGACTTGTAACCGGAATTGGCGGCGGTCTTTTCGCACCTCATAGAAATATTACAAGAGAAGAAATAGCAGTTATACTGTTCAGGTTCGCCGGGTATTATAATGAGGATACGTCAGCACCGTCAAATGCACTAAATCACTTTCCCGATAGAAATAATGTTTCCGGTTTTGCCATAGAAGCGATGCGTTGGGCGACACACAACGGTATTATTAGAGGTGATAACTCGCGCAGATTAAATCCGAGAGCAAACGCCACGAGAGCGGAAGCTATAACTATGATACAAAGGTTTATTTTTCAAGACGAGCTTGATTCCCCCGGAGGAAGTAACTCCGGAGGAAGTAACTCCGGAGGAAATCGCCCCAATACAAATCCGCCCCCGTTCCCGATTGGAACCCATGCAGTGCATCCGGTCAACAATTTCCCCGCTCCAAACAGATGGAGAGGTCGCTGGTGTATCTATGAGCACAGAGATTGGATGCCTGACATGATTGTTATGCACACAGCCGCTGTCAACGCGCAAGGCGCGATACAAGGTGCTTTTTCAGGGGTAACAAACAGAACGTCATATCATTTTGTCATTGACCGCCACGGCACAATCACGCAACTGGTTCCAATTACCGATACTGCCTGGGCAAACGGCACCACCGTCGACTCATCAAACAGCAGTCATATTTGGTCAGCTCATCCAACAATACGCAGTAGAAACACAAATGCAAATTATTATACAGTGAGCATCGGTTTTGGGGATGCAGGACCGCAGGCATCGGCAAGCTCGCCTTTTATTGGTACCAACGGGCGAATAACAGAGGCTCAAATCAATGCCGGAGCATGGCTGATTGAACATATCCGTTACGAGATATGGCAAGAGTACGGTATCAATATACCAATAAACCGCAGTACTGTAATCGGACACAACGAAGTAACCCCTCGCACAACAGGGCTACCGCCCGGAGGCTGTCCGGGCATACAGTTCCCGTTTAACGATATATTAAACAGGGTCAGACAGTCTTAATAATTGCCTCATCGTATATCGCATTGTGTATAAGGTGTACATACAGGTATTTTCAGGCGGGATTAGGGGAGATGTTCGCAGATGCCAAGAATAAGCCGCGTGCTTTTTAGATATGCTTATAGAGTTGCGCGCTGCATCTACCGTAAGCTGCCGATTCCGGGAACGATACAAAAACGGATAGCAGGAATGATATCACCGGAGCCGATTGTGATACCTGTTTCACAATCGGTTATGCCGGATTCTCAGTGGATTGTCGCAAGCGAGCCGACAGGTGCCGATCTTGAAGAGCAAAGAGGGTTTGTTTTTCCGGTCAGCCCGCTGATTACTTTAGTTCTGCCGATAACGGAAGCGCCGCATGAGAGCATAACCGAGCTTTTCCAATCACTCAAAGCGCAGACTTACAAAAAGTGGGAGCTTCACATTATTAATAAGAGCGGTAAAAAATGTTCCGGGTTAAGAAAGCTTTGTCGCTCTGATAAGAGAATTAGATACCATTGTTGGAGAGAACCTAAAATCCGTGGTGAGTATGTCGGTTTCATGAAACAAAACTACACAATGGCAGCGTTTGCATTATATGAAGTTGTCCGTCTTATTAATGAAAACTCCATTAATGAGAGCTCCGATGCAGATTTGATATATTGCGATGAGGATAGAATCGATGAAAATATCAGGTATGAACCGCAGTTGAAGCCCGATTTTTCGCCGGATACATTACTTTCAACGAACTACATTGAGAGCTTTTTCTTTATTAAGAGAGAGCTCTTAGGTAATTTAAGCAAAAAATTAAACATAAAGAAATATTTTGACGAGACAAGGTACATTGAGCTCGTATTGCGGTCATGCGAACATACAAGGAATATATCTCACATTCCAAAAATCCTCGTTCATAAACGTTACAACAAAGACTACTCCGCACAAGAGCTAGACTTAATCACTAAAAGGAATTCGGTAATTATACAAGAGTATGTTGAAAGGCAGTGGGGTCTTGGCAGCACAGTGACGTACATGGAGGGAAACGGGACATATTGTGTTGTGCCGGAGGTTGTCGGGAGACCGAAGGTTTCAATTATTATTCCTAATAAGGATGGTGCAGAGATATTAAGGGTGTGTGTTGAATCCATAATAAACTTGACAACATATGATAATTACGAAATTGTTGTTATTGAAAATAATAGTGAAAATAAAGAAACTTTTTCGCTTTATAGTGAACTGGAAACGATGCAGGGGATTAGAGTTTTGCATTATCCTGATAAGGGGTTTAATT